>Ga0209491_10001328_pt1 | contig 48827 bp, 29 predicted proteins | sample BON02_FD_187213 | JGI IMG/M metagenome (GOLD analysis project Ga0209491, IMG submission 187213) | Freshwater microbial communities from Lake Bonney liftoff mats and glacier meltwater in Antarctica - BON-02 (SPAdes) (version 2) | ecosystem: Environmental > Aquatic > Freshwater > Ice > Glacier...
TGGCTTATATTATAGCTATTTTAATAGCATTTAAGAATCGAAAAAAAGTCCCTGTTAAAAAAAAGCGTTATAAAAACGGCACATCATTTGATGTTATCTCTATCTTTAAGCAAGGCCAATCACTACTCAAACAAAGTTTTGTGACCCTCGGAGAATTTCTTGAAAAAATACAATATCTAAAGACAACATTACTGGACTCAATTTTGGGTAAAACGTAAATGTCCAGTAGTATTTCTTTATTCATATAAACTCTACCCGCTCCCGTGGTACTTCGATCTTATAAACTCCACCAGCTTTTCCACTGATCAGGTACGGCTTTGCTAAGGAATCCCCAAGTGCTTTCGTAAAAGCGCTATTTATACGAGAACGGTTCTCGTCAAAGGAGCCTTCAATAGCATTGGTAAGTCTTTCGATTCGCTGTATCTGTTTATCCCGGCTATTCAATCCACTTATTTGGCTGTATAGTTCTAATAATTTCTCTTTGTGATCTGAAAGATCAACTCGTCTTACACCATCGGGGTGTCGTAGGAAAAATAGGTACAAGGTTTGAGCTAGTGAGGGAAGTTTAACAGTTAGATTTCCTATACTGGGGAAGGTCATTGGGTAGTGCTCCTTGACAACTAATTGCCCCGGCCCAGAGCGGCGTTTGAAACCTTGGGTAAATAACATTTGTTTTCGAAGACTTTCGAAACCGTCCAGGGCAGCATCAACCAGATAGTCGGGTACTTCGCAGGTGTGTAAACGTTCTGCGCAGTCTCTACAGATATCCGCCGTACGCATCTTGAACATGACCTCACTTTTATCACCACAGAAGTCATTCATGCAGCCTTTGGTCTTAGTATGCAGACATTCATCCACCCCGTCGAATTTAAGACGCATGTGAGTTCGTAGTACATTGGCGATTACTGTGTAGGCGATTGGATATTTTGGTGGACTTTGGGTGAACAGATCCCACCCTCCAGTGTGGATAAAAATATTTTTATTCTCGTCAAAGGAGCTGAACCAGTTGAGTGCATTGGGTCGTTTAGTTAGCAATATCACAAAGTCTGTGGCAGGTACACCGTCCTTTTTTCGATAATAATCACAGACGCCGAAAAGTTCTTCCCAGGAAAGAGGTGCCCCCCTACCATCATCGTACATTTTTTTTGCTACGGGCGAATCGTAATCAAAATGGACATCTTCCGGACGTTGCCGTTCGGGTTGTCGGTACGGGCCATCCTCCGGGTCTATTTCGGTTTCGATGGGTATAAATGTCCAGCCCGGCATGGTAAAGCTTTGGAGTAGTTCACAAACGGTAAAGTAGTCATCCGGTGCGTAATCAGGGGCACGGAGGAGTCGAACGGTAAGCATGGTTGTTGGCAGGTTTAGTGGGTAAAAAAGTAAGATAGGAAAAGAGTCGATGAGTTCGGCTCTTTTCCTAGTAAGTGGTACAAACCCAAGAGTTTGTACCACTTACTTTCTTTATATAGTGTGGTCTATATGTTGGAAACCTCTATTCCTCGTCCCAGAAACCTTTTTCGGCATCTTTACTGGACATCCCCGAGCTTCTTTTCTGGTAGAATTTATGTCGGCTATTCCGGTCTTTGCGGAACAGTTCATCCATGCCTTCTTGGGTACTTTCAAACCGTAAAAAAGACTTTATGGATAGTGAGCTAGCCATTTGCTCCACGTTATGGTTAGCTCCCATGTAGGTGAAAGTCCAGCCTTTCTCGGTCAGGCGGTCAATCATAGCTTTGATGGCACTACCGCTGAATTCCTGGGAGGCGTTTTCGTGGCCGTCTGTCAGGATACTCACCAAGATGGTAAAGTCGCTGAGGTGTTCGGTCTGAAATTCGAGGCGCATCAGGCTACGGCCCATGGCATCGAAGAGGGGTGTTCCGCCGTCGGGTTGGTAGGAGCCGTCGGTCAGTAGCGTCAGTGCTTCGGCAGGTTGATTGTCGAGTACCGTGCGAATGTCCATGGAATTGAACGTTACCAGGGATACACGATGCTCCTGCTCAGGAAACTTCTTCTGCGCTCCCTGTATTGTCTGAACGGTTTCGTTGAAGCCCGCCATAGTAACGTTCTTCACGGAGGCCATGGAACCGCTTTCGTCGAGGATAATAAGGTTGAAAACCTGATGCTTAGCAATGTTTGTCATGGTATGAGATGTTTTGAGTTGATGTTTTATTGAACAACACAAAGGTCTCATCTTTGGGAGTAATTAAGAAAAGCCTGCAACCTTGTTTTTATTTGGAGTGGTAATTTCCTAGTGAGAAATACAAGAAATTTGAGACTGGTAAACAATAAGAAAGGCCCTAAAAGGAGCCTTTCTTACCTATCAAGAAACTCTAAGCAATCTGCTTACTACTCCTTATCCAATGTAATCATATTTTCGAGCAAAAAAGAACCTTGTTCGGTTCTGACGGAGTACAAAGTACTCGCTTTTCGCGCTTTTCGCTGCACGATGCCTACCTTCCAAGCGGTGACCTGTTGGGTTGAAGGTTCATACCGGTAAAGAATATCTCCCTTCCGTAGTTGGCTAACCATTCTGGACCCTGCATCCGTCGTGACGGATAGGGTAGGCGTAGTTTCTAACACCATGGCGGGCACCAACGGCCAACTACGCCGACTTGCGGCTTTTTCATCCACCGGGCGAAGATACAGGGCTGTTAACCAAGTATTTGTGTTTTGGGTGGAATCAATTTTTTGGACGCAGTTTGTGATAACCACCCCTCCTTTGATGCACTTGATCGGCTCACCGGCTCGCAGTTCTGATACTTTTTTCACTTTGCCATCCGCCATGGTAATCCCTAATCCTTCGGGGAAATGGTACCTAGGTTTCGATAACGTATCTTCATATATGTTATGAGCAGCCGGAGTTATTTTTTCCTGGGCATTTACAGAAAGGGAAACGATGATAAATAGAGTACCAGTAATAAATCTGCTCATGAAGGAAGTGTTTCTTGGGTAGTGGGAAAGTTTAATACCAGTTTTCAGGCCTCCGAAGGCGAGTGCTTGAACAATGCTTTGATAATAAGGCTTGGGATGGTACCAAGAGCCGTGAGCACACCACCAGCAATCAGGATGGTAGAAATATGGGTAAACATGGTGCCCGTTGAAAGAATGCCGAGAATGAGGATGGTAGAGAATGGAAGCGAAAAAGCGAGGATTAGTACCGCTAATTCTGAATCAAAAGTCCTTCTTTCCTTAGACATTCCCTTGGCTTCTTCCCGTAAATTAAATACCGAAATGTGGGCAAAAGGCCAGAAACTGGCCGAACTGAGCGGAAGTACTACCGCCAAAAGAACCAAAACAGGATCATTGATATTAAAAAGAGCAATGAGTGCGGCACTAAAAAAAAGCGAAATACCAGCTCGGAGAGTGAGCATTGATATCACTAATCTTTTACGACCTTCTTTGAGTTGAACCGCTAACCCAATGAATATCAGTACCAAAGGCGTCATCATGGCGCTGGTCTTGTCAAACAGATCGGAGACTACCCAAGGTAATGTCTTGTAACTTACACCAAAACTCAATAGTACAATAGCCAAAATGAGTAAGATATTAATGGGTTCTTTCAGTAAACTTAAAAGTAAACTTTTCACTTTCTGAGAGAGGTTTGCTGCTTCGTTTACGCTGTTCTTCAAGTACATGTTCATGGCTATGATGTACAAGAAAATAAGGACAAAAAACTTATTTCCTACGTCGGCCATCGCGGCTTTGGCCAGACCTTCCTCCCCCAAAAATTCAGCAATGAAAGGGAAAGCAGATAGACCGGGAGCAAGTGATGGAAGTAACATCATGAGCGTACGACCCGTAGAGCTGTCTTTTTCTATACCAAAAAAACTAAAAGTGAGGGGGGACATCCCATACATGAAAAAGTTAAATGCGAGGGCAGCTAAGGGAATAAAAAAGAGTGTGGAATCAACGTGGATTTTCATTAGAGCAATGAAAATAGTTGATGGTAGTGCCACAGACAGGATTACTTCCTTGATTCCGTTTAATTGTTCTTTATTTTTAAATTTTCCCCGAAGAATAATTCCGAGGACAATCAGTAAAATAAGGGTAATGGTTTTTTGTAAAGCCTCGCTCATGAGAAAGAAGAATTGTATGATGGAGTGCAAAAGGGTAGAAATAAAATAGCCCTTCGACGCAGCAGAAAGTCGTTGCGCAAAAGGGCTATTTGTAGAATTGCGTACTAGCTGATGTCTTGAAGAGCGCCAACAAACATCTTCATTTCATCCATAGTACCGATACTAACACGGCACCAAGGCTTGTTCTGAATGTCGAATGCGCGCACCATTACACCCTTAGCGGCCATTTTACCAAGGAACTCCTTACCACCCATGTTGACCGGGAAGATCACGAAGTTGGTGTAGGAGGGTATGTACTTGTAGCCCATTTTGTCGAGGTTGCCAAATAGGTACTGCTTAGCCTCGTGGTTCATTTTACGGGTAGAATCCTGGAAATTCTTATCGTCCATGGCCGCCGATGCAGCGGCGATTGAGGTGTAAGCAATACCCATTCCGCCGCGGGTAATATTCTGAATCCTATCGAGGAATGAAGGCAGCGCAACCATGTATCCGATACGGAGTCCGGCCATTCCCATAATCTTTGAGAAGGTACGGGCCACAATTACATTCTTCTTCTTTTGAAGCAATGATACCATCGTTTCGGTATCGGCACCTACGGCAAGTTCGATGTAGGCTTCGTCCACAAATACCGGCACTTTCTCCGAAACCCGTGAACAGAAGTCAAGCAGGTCTTTACCCGAAGTGATCATACCTACGGGGTTGTTTGGGTTACAGATGTATACCATCTTGGTATCCTTGTCTACGGCCGCTTCCATGGCTTTGAGGTCGTGCGACCAATCGCTTGTGCAAGGTATAGCCTTCCAGGTAGCACCCATTGCTTTGGCCACGTTCATCAACGACATGTACGATGGATCGGCTGATACTACATTGCCACCGTCTTTGAAAAGTACGATTGCAACTTTTTCTAAAAGATCAGAAGAACCGGGTCCCATCATGATGTGATCGGCGGGTACTCCTTCTTTTTTTGCGATTTTATCAACTAAGTCAGTCAGTTCGCGCCATGCGTAGCGGTTACCACCGTCTACGGAATCGATTACTGCCTGTTTGGCGGCAGCGGGAGGTCCGTAGGGGTTCTCGTTGGCGTTCAGTTTAGCAACTATCTTGCTAAGATCTGGCTGCTCGTCCATAAAGTGCTCGCGTAATAATGGACTACGGTAAATGCGGTTGGAACGATCAAGATTCAAGGGGACATTGGAGAAGGCTCCGGCCCTGAGGTGAGGAGCTACGGCGATACCGCCCAATGTTAATAGACCTGATCTTAGTAAGTTACGGCGGTTTAGTTTTTGTGTCATGGAGGTATTGTGATTGAATTGAATTGAATGTTTGTTTAGTTAGGTACTAGGTTAGCTAAAATTTTGCAAAAACGAAAATACACAATAATAAGAAGAATGTAAATATCTGATTTGTAGTATTTTGTTGCGTATAAGGATCAACTAAGGAATAGTTTAATTTATCCTTCTTTATTTAATATTAAATTTTAATAATTAAAATCAACCGACCCTACATCAAAGTCGGTTGATGAAATGGTGGCGATAATTACCTGGCCTGCACCTGTGAAAGACGGGTAAAGGCAACGCCTTTGTAAGACCCTGACCAGGAAATTTTGATGGTAGTACCAACCGCCGGGGCCGGTACCCCCAGTTCCGCCCAGCTTTTTTCAAGACTTACAATTCCCTGGGCGTTAGAGGTAACTTCTCCTAAGGAACTACCCGTACGGAGTGTGATCTTGATGGGGATGTTGGGTACTGGAATAGAATCAATTCCCTTGGCGTTATCCAGAATATTCGTTTTGTCTAACTCCAACAGACGCGCGGTGAGCACTACCCCGCCAGTGGCAGGGTACCGAACCGTTGGCTCAGCAGAAATCGGAGATCCGAAAGATGCACCTACGATGTCGACTAGTACCGGAGCCACCACGCGATCTACGAAGGGATCATCAACTTTGCAGGATGCGAAAGAAACTGCAACTAATAAGGTAAGTGAATATGCTACTATTTTTTTCATGATTATTTAATTTTTGGTGAACGGTATACGTGGTGTTATTCAGTCCACCATAGTTTAGTTTTCATATCGTTGCCACCACCATTTAGCAGTACTCCGGCCTCTACGTTGGTTTGGTTTAGCGAGTATTCTGAGTTGGGGTATACAAAACGGGTAGGTAGTACTCCGTCATTAACGAATACTGCCCGACTGTCAGCGGCAGGGAAAGCTGGAAGGCCCGTGCGGCGCTTCTCAATCCAGGCCTCAATACCCTGGCCAAATAATGCGATCCACTTTTGCTCCATGATTTTTGCCTTCGATATTGTACCTACAGTTGTGAAGTAAGTAGCAGGGACCGACAGGCTATATTGATCAAAGGAGGCAGTAATCCCTTTTTCAAAGTAGGCTTTTGCATCTCCGGTAATATCACCATCAAAGGCAGCTTCGGCCAGAATTAGGTTCAATTCTGAGTAGGTCATTACTACTTCGGGGGCATCGGCGCGCACGAAATAGTTTCCGATTGTGGAGCTTGTAGCCAGAAAACCAGTGGCGATTGCGTCGGGGAGTCCGTTGGGATGTCCCTGGTACTTACCGTCCTTGTTGGGGTTGGCATAGACCGTAAGACGGGTATCGCCGAGTGCGTTCATCTTGTCGGCCAAAGTGGAGCTTATGTTCCAGTCGGTACGACCATCCTGAACCATTACCTGATTCCACTCATTGTTGCTTGGCAGCACGGTGGTACATTTCAAGGTCGCATTGTCGGCGTTGCTGGTAAAAATGGGAAATTTGGTAGCGTCCCCCAGAATCTCGGCCATGATGGCTTTCGACTCGGAAGGTTTCTTGGCCGCCTGACGGTTTGCCAGACGTAACCGCAGGGAATTAGCGAATTTCTTCCATTTCAAAATATCGCCACTGTACAGGATATCGCCTGAAATAGAAGGGCCTGATACACTGAGCTTTTCGTTCGCTACTTTCAGGTCGTTGAGCATTCCTGCGTATACCTGTTCCATGGAGTCATACTTGGGGGTATAAATGGGTGATTCGCTGGTACCGGCCAAAGCTTCTGAATAGGGTACGGCTCCGTACATATCCGTAAGCAGGGAGAATACCCATGTTTTCATGACGATGGCTACACCTTCGTAGTTTGCATTAGGTGCTTTACCGTTGGGGCCAGCCTGAATGATAATTCGCTGAAAGTTGAGCAGAGCGTCATTATAAAATGCTTTCCAGTTATTGGCAACTAATGCAGGGGATACCTCGTAGTTATCGCCCTCATTGGAGTAAATATTGCGGGTAAAATGCTGTACGTACAGTTCGGCTGCGTCAATGTTGATGCGTTCAAATCGGGTTCGTGCGCCCCAGTATCGATCGATTGATGATTCAAGACCGGTGGGCAATAGGTACTGCGCACCGATTGCCGTTGGACTGTTGGGGTTGGTGTTGATGGCATCAAAGTCTTCGGTACAGCTACTGATGCTGAGCAGAGTAGCCAATGCCATTGATCCGACGGTTTTATAGTTTAATAATCTTTTCATAAGTCTAAATTGAATTTAACGTTCCAGAGATCCGGTTAGCTGCTTAGAATGAAAGGTTGAGGTTGACACCAATGCTGCGAGAGCTGGGTAGTTCGCCGTATCCAAAACCTTGGGCGTTGCCTCCTTTAGAATCAAACTCGGGATCTACGTGGGGCGTGTTCTTGAACATCATCCACACATTACGACCCACTAATGAAAGCTTGGCTGATTGTAAATGGAGCTTCTTGATGAGGGCAGACGGAATGTTGTAGCCCAAGGACAGTTCACGAAGTTTTACGTAGCTGGCATCAAAAATAGCCGATTCGTGGTAGTTACGTGGATTATTGTAAGCGTACATCTGATTGGCCGTAACAATAATGGTATTTGGCTCGTAGCTCACGCTTCCGTCAGTGGCGGTAATTTTCTGAACGCCTTTCCCGATAACACCTTCCTCACGTCCTAATGCAGTTTCGGCATATTGGCCGGTCCAACGACCCGTACCCGTACCTTCGTCGTAAATATCTCCCCCCATCCGTACATCGATCAAAGCGGTAAGCGTAAAGCCTTTGTATTGGAAAGTATTGAGCATACCGCCGGTCCAGTCGGGCTGAATATTACCGATGATCTGCTGAGTAGACTGGCGCAGTGGTAATCCATTACGACCATAAACAATCTGTCCGTTGGGATCTCTTTCAAACGCCACCCCATAGAGCGTACCATAGGGCTGGCCCACGCGGGCTTCGGAGGTCATACCACGCTGTGAAGCAAGAATATAGGTTGTCAGACCTTCGGCTAGTGCATTAACTTTGTTACGGTTTCGAGCGTAGTTGAGTGATACATTCCAGGAGAAGCCATTGTCTAGCTTAATAGGTGTACCCGACAGCGTTAGTTCGATTCCTTTGTTCGTAATTTCTCCGGCGTTCAGGATACGGCGGTCGTAGCCACTCGATTTGGATATTTCTACGCCTAAAATCTGGTTTTGGGTAGTTTGGTTGTAGTACGTAACGTCTAAACCTACCTTACCACGGAAGAAGCGCATATCTGCTCCAAATTCAAGACCCGTGGTAATTTCTGGCTTCAAACCTGAATTAGCAATCGAAACACTCTCGGCAAACTTAGGTAGTGAACCATTCCATGAACCGCTTGATTCAAACGTTTGAGCTAATTGGTAGGGATTAGCGTCGTTACCTACCTGGGCAAGGCTGGCGCGTAGTTTTGCAAAAGTCAAAACATCGCTTTGCACATTAAGCAAGTCTGTTACCACTGCACTCACCGAAGCCGATGGGTAGAAGTAGGAACGGTCGTTGCTAGGCAGGGTGCTGGACCAGTCATTACGGGCCGTCAGATCAAGAAACAACATGTTACACCAGCCGAAGTTTGCGGCAGCAAACAAGCTTTGTACTTCTGATTTTCTGATGCTACTCTGGATTGTGTTGAGGCTTGGTACTGAGTTACTGGCATTATAGATACCATCCACGACGAGCTCACCCACGTAGAAGTAGTTACGCTTGTAGTAATTAACGCGGTTTATGCCCCCAAACTGGACGTTAGCCGTAATATCGGAAGTGATATTCTTATTAAACGTAAAGATAAAATCACTGTTGGTTTCTTGGCTACGAAGTACTTCTTCACTAAATCTGCCCGGAGTTGAGTTTCCGTTACGTACCCGGGCAAAGTTTACTACGTTGATACGGGTATCTGACCAGAAGTCAGTGCCTGTACGTACCATTAGGCTCAATGAGGGAAGAATTTTGTAGTTAAGAGCGATGTTTCCTAACAAGCGATCTTTTTCGTTGCCAAAAGGTAAATTCCTTTCGGAGAAATACGGGTTGGTAAAGTAGGTGTGCTGCCAGTTAGGTGGATCATTATCGGCGGGTTTGCCGGCTACTGCCCGCTGGTTATGAACGTCTGTATAGCTTTCGTAGTCACGTAGTTGATCCCACGATACACTACGGTGCGCCCAGATAAACTGCTGTCCCGATGCGTAGTTTCGGTTATCAGCACCTGATTTGATGTATTCACCTGACATCGTAACACTCAGATTTTTGGTCAGGTTGTAGCCCGAATTGATCCGGAAGTTGGTACGGTTAAAGTCGTTGTAGTACATGATGCCCTTCTGATCTACCCGTCCGAGTGACAAGCGGAAGAAGCCTTTGTCGTTTCCGCCCGAAAGCGCTATGCTGTTGTTGATCGTCTGACCAGTATTCCAGTATTCTTCCCAGTTATTGGACTGAGGAGTAAGAGGGGCTACTTCGTTGCCAGTCCACCACTGACGTACCAGGCGGCCGTCCATGGGTGATCCCCAGCTTTCGTCCGTTCCGGCCGATCCGGCCAAGGGATACTTGGAATCATACACTGCGCGGTACTGCTGAGTCTGCAATGGGTCTGTAATCGAACCACTCCATCCATCATTGTACCAAGTACGGTAGCCATTGCCACCACCGTATGTGTTCTGGAAATTGGGCTTAACCCAGGGGCGCTCAAAGGTTACGTTAGAATTAAATTCAACCCCGATGCCTTTGGTGCCTTGGCCATTCTTCGTTGTAATCAAAATAACGCCATTTGCTGCACGTGAACCATATAGGGCGGCTGCGTTGGGTCCCTTCAGAACCGACATTTCTTTGATATTGTCCGGGTTTATCTCCGATATTCCTCCACCCAGCGATTTGCTGGCGCTTTGCTCCATGGGTACACCATCAATAACTATCAACGGTTGGTTATTGCCGGAAATAGACGACGAACCACGAATCTGGATTGTAGAGCCGCTACCTGGGCCACCATTTGATTGGATACGTACACCGGCGATTTTGCCCGAAAGTCCGTTTGCCACGTTAGTAGAGCGCGACTCGGTGAGGGCGCTACCTTTTATTTCCTGAACACTATAACCCAGCGCCTTTTTCTCTCGCTCGATACCAAAGGCAGTAACCACTATTTCAGCGAGTTGCCGGGTGTCAGCCGAAAGCTTGATGTCAAACGTAGTTTTATTACCAATGGCGATTTCCTGGGTCAAGTAGCCCACAAAAGAGACAACTAGGATACCATCGTTGGGTATGGTCATTTTGAAATTTCCGTCGGCGTCGGCGTTTGAACCAATGTTAGTGCCCTTGTAGATTAATGACGCACCCGGTAGGCCGACACCATCTTCCGTTGCGGTAACTTTACCGCTCAACTGACGAACCTGTGCAAAGATTATCGTTGAACATAAACAGCCCATTATGAGCAATAGTACAATTTTTCTCATCTTCAATTTCTCCGATTAGATTAGTGATAAATAAACTTATTCGTCCTATTTAAGAACCGTCCTTCGGGGACTTAAAATTTATGGCTGTGGCTGATCGCCAATTCGTGGGCCGCACACACTTGTAAGCGAATTCCACAGCCATAATATTTTTGGGGAGCGCTTTTTAAAAAACACTTAACCCAGACTCGTGCTACTACTATTTTTAATCGTTGATCAATTTGCTAATATTCCTTATTGTTTAAAAAAGTGACAAAAAGATTCATGTCCGCACGCGACATTTAAGTCGGCGGTTCTTAAAATCACTGTATTTTATCGTGGAATACTATGTGGGAGGTATACGCAGTAAACTCACGTCCCCAATTTTACTGGTTGGGCGAAATCAACTGTTTTTAACTCTCATTCAAGCAATACTCCGAGTGCGGCTGGAAGCATTACTTTCATTCAGAAGCGGTGTCTTCTTGTTTATTGACATATCAAATATATTGCAAAAGACGTTATATGCCAAATATTTTTAATAAAAATTTAACTATGAAAGTGAGTATAGTAGGTTATGACTATGAAATACAGAATTTAATTGCACTTATCTAATATTTAGTTTTCCTAAATATATTTTTACCAAAAATATATATTTAGGAGGCAATAGGAAATAGATGCTAAGTAGGAATACGGCCACAAAAACTATTACAGAAAAATGATATAAATGAGGTATATAGTACTATTGAAATAGTTGTAGAACCAGACGAGAGCTACCATTGTGTAGTGGTATGGAGAGCTTAGGAATTAGTGCACTCATCCGTCAAAAACCTCTAATCAGGAAAAATAGGAGATACCAGGGAGGGACAATCTAATAATAACTCAACGTGGGGTATTATAAATTGCTATTCTAGTACTTTGTAATGTAAACTCAATCCATTGCCCACGTGGTACACCACATGATGCGGTGTTTTCTGTTAGTTAAATAGAAAAAAATAAATGAATAAATTGTATAGCATACTGGTTATTGGCGGTTTAATCGTCGCGGTATCATGGCTTGACCTTTTCGAAAGTAAGATTGACTACAATGACGAGGTAAAGCCCATCTTAAACAAGCATTGTATGTCTTGCCACGGCGGCGTGAAAAAAGCCGGAGAAGTCAGTTTTCTTTTTGAACATGAAATGCTGGAACCCGGTAAGTCGGGTAAAGTGCCCGTGGTGAGGGGTGATGCCGAGGCCAGTGAGATGATCCGTCGGATTCTGAGTACTGATCCCGATGAGCGGATGCCCAAGGAAGGACCTGGCTTGTCGGGAGAAGAGATAGACCTATTGAAGAAGTGGGTAAATCAGGGAGCTGAATGGGGAAAGCATTGGTCGTATAATCGGGCAGAACGACCCAAAGTACCTTCCGTGGGAGGCCTCTGGGCTACTTTGCTACCATGGAAAACGGATAGAGAAGAGTGGATAAAAAACGAGCTGGACTATTTCGTTCTGAAAACCCTCGATGAAAAAGGGTTGAACCCCACGGTCGAAGCTGACCGCGCTACGCTGATACGTAGGGTAAGCCTGGATCTGACGGGACTCCCCCCCACGGGGCAAGAAGCACAAGACTTCATCAATGACAGATCAGATAATGCCTACGAAAAGGTGGTGGACCGACTACTAACCTCCCCGGCTTACGGGGAGCGTTGGGCCACTATGTGGATGGACCTGGCCCGGTATGCCGATACCAAAGGCTACGAGCGGGACCCCGGCCGGAATATCTGGCGCTACCGTGATTATGTAATTAAGGCATTCAATGAGGATAAGCCTTTTGATCTTTTCACGCAGGAACAATTGGCGGGTGATTTGATGACTACCCCGAAGCAACCAGTCCCAACCGATGAGCAGCTGATTGCCACGGGTTTTCACCGCAACACCATGAATAATGACGAGGGTGGTACTCAGGACGAAGAGTTTCGGGTGGCGGCGGTGATGGACAGGGTAAATACTACCTGGGAGGTGTGGCAGGGTACCACTTTTGGATGTGTGCAGTGCCACAGCCATCCCTATGATCCTATTCCGCATGAGGACTACTACCGTTACATGGCGTACTTTAATAGTACCCGCGACGAAGACGTGACGAGCGATACCCCCACACTGCGGCTATATAAAGGAGAAGATTCCCTTCGGGCTGAGCGGGTAAAGGCGTGGGTAGTTCGGCATGATGCCAGGCGTGTAAACGAAGTCGCCCAGTTTATCCGGATCATGGAGCCCAAAATCAATTCCCACGATTTTGATGAGTACGTGAAATCTTCATTACTTGACGCGAAGTACTACGGGGGACAAGATGGTGGTTCGGCCCGAATAAAGTCAGTGCCTTTGATGGGTAAAGACCGGATGGTAATGCATGTCTCAACGGGCGCTGAGTCGGCGATGATGACTTTGCATCTGGATTCTTTAAAGGGAGCAGCGATTGCAAAGGTAGTGATTCCGCAGAAGGATACGGTTTTAATCATTCCGCTTCCCGACATCAAGGGAACGCATTCACTGTACATGTCTTTTCAAAGCCCCAAAACACCCGATAAATGGATTCAGATCAAGTGGGTTACTTTTCAGAAAGCACTTCCGGGGGAAGGTGAATCTGAGTACGCCTCTATCATGAATGATTATACTCGATTGATGAAAGCCCGGACGGAAAGCAGTCCCATTTTATGGGAAGGAAAGGGATACCTAGCCCGGAAAACGAATGTATTCGAGCGGGGGAACTGGCTGGTGAAAGGGGCGGAAGTGAAACCCGGAGTACCGGAGTTCCTGGGAAAACTACCCAAAGAAGCCCCGGCTGATCGGTTGGAGTTGTCCCGTTGGATGGTTAGCCGGGACAATCCGCTTACGGCACGGGTGGTCGTGAACCGTTTTTGGGAACAATTATTCGGTACGGGTATTGTAGAAACCGTCGAGGATTTTGGCTCGCAGGGCATAGAACCTACCCACCCTGAACTCCTCAATTGGCTGGCCGTAGCCTTTATGGAAGACTACGGATGGAGTACCAAAAAGCTCTTGAAACAAATTGTGATGTCAGGAACCTACCGCCAAAGCTCAGAAACAGACCAAAAGAAACTAGCCAACGATCCATACAATACCTGGTTGTCGCGGGGACCGCGGGTAAGGCTTAGTGCCGAACAGGTCCGTGATCAGGCATTAGCCTCTTCGGGGCTGCTTTCTCCGAAAATGTTCGGTCCGGGAGTGATGCCTCCTCAGCCAGAAGGTATTTGGTTGTCGCCGTACAGTGGTGAATCATGGACGTTAAGCAAAGGTGAAGACCGCCATCGACGAGGTATTTACACGTACTGGAAGCGGACAGCGCCCTATCCGTCGATGGTAACTTTTGATGCCCCAAGTAGGGAGTTTTGTCAGTCGAGGCGCATCAGGACGAATACCCCCTTACAAGCATTGGTGACCTTGAATGATCCGGTATATTTGGAAAGCGCGCAAAAATTAGCCGAATATATGCAGACCAAAGGAAAGACCCCTGAGCAGCAATTAAGGGAGGGATACCGTAAGCTTACCTTTAAAACGATGAAAGACCAAAGTTTGATGGTGGTGATGAAGGTATATCAAAATGCATTAAAACAGTACAAAGCCAAACCCGCCGAAATGGATAGCCTTTTGATTTATACAAAAAAGAGAAATCCTGAGCTAGCTGCTTTGGCTGTTTCGGCCAATGTTCTGCTAAATCTGGACGAGGTAGTGACGAAGGAGTAGGGTAGTTTATCGAGATGGGGCAAAATATTGAATTTAGAATACAATTGGCGTCACCACTCCGGGGCTTTGGGCTGGTTTTGGATTTTATGCTTTCTACTAAGGTCTGACCCCTTCGGGGCCTCAAATTCTGGTACGAGCCAAACCCAGCCCCATCGGGGCAACACCTTAGTAGCAGCAGAAAGAAGAATGGGTAACACATACAGTCAGCTATACATTCAAATTGTATTTGCGGTAAAAGGAAGAGAGAACCTAATAAACAGTACTACTAAGGAGGCGCTTGAAAAATACATCAGTGGGATTGTGAAAGGCCTGGGCTCAAAACTAATGGCGATTTACTGCATGCCTGACCATCCCCATATTTTTGTGAGCATAAAACCCGATGCCAAAATATCAGACCTGGTCAGGGATATAAAATCCAATTCCAATAAGTGGATGAATGACAACAAGAAGTCTAACGGTAAATTTTCCTGGCAGGAAGGCTTTGGAGCATTTAACTATTCTAAATCACAGAAAGAGCAAGTGATAAACTATGTAGTAAACTAAGCCGAACACCACAAGACAAAAACGTTCAGGGAAGAATACATTACACTGCTACAAAGGTTCGAAGTTGAGTACGAAGAAAAGTACTTATTTGAATGGTAAGATTGAGGTATTCCTCTTTCACCAAAAGGTTCCCACCCTTTGTGGGCCAGTATGACAGATTTGTTAACACCAAACATGAAAAAATTACTCGAAGAACTACAACAAGCCCAACTTCAAAATCAGACCCGTCGTCATTTCTTAAAGGAATGCGGCTTTGGCTTGGGGGCCATTGGGCTAGGTTCGTTGTTGGGCGGCTGCGGTACGTCGTCGTTGGGTACCGCTACGCCCACCGATCCGATGGCTACCCGAATGCCTCAGTTTGCGCCCAAAGCCAAGCGGGTTATCTATATCCACATGGCCGGGGCACCCTCACAGCTCGAACTTTTTGACTACAAACCGGAGCTAGCGAAGTACCACGGGCAAGACTGTCCGGCGGAGTTTCTGGAAGGAAAAAAGTTTGCCTTTATACAAGGAGTACCCAAAATGCTGGGTCCGCAGGGTAACTTTAAGCAATACGGGCAATCTGGCGCTTGGATATCCGATTATCTGCCGCACCTACAGACCGTAGCCGACGATGTTACTTTTCTGAAAGCAATGCATACGGATCAGTTCAACCACGCACCGGCTCAATTACTGATGCATACGGGTAGTGCCCGGCTTGGTCGCCCAAGTTTGGGAGCGTGGTCGGTGTACGGCCTGGGCTCAGAAAACCAAAACCTACCGGGCTTTATCGTGTTGGCGTCGGGAGGAAAACAACCCGATGCGGGTAAAAGCGTGTGGGGGAGTGGCTTCCTACCAACTGTTTACCAAGGGGTACAGTGCCGTACCGGAGGCGATCCGGTGCTTTACGTGTCTGACCCAAATGGGATGAATCGGGATATGCGCAAGCAAACCATTGAGGCCATTAATGAAATAAACCGACAAACGTACGATGAGGTCCAAGACCCCGAAATTCTGACGCGCATCAGTCAATACGAGATGGCCTTCCGCATGCAAATGTCGGTGCCGGAAGTTATGGATGTATCCAAAGAGCCGCAGTACATTCTGGATATGTACGACGTTAAGCCCGGCGATGGCTCCTTTGCCATGAACTGCCTGTTGGCCCGTAAATTAGTCGAGAACGGAGTGCGCTTTGTACAACTCTTCGACTGGGGCTGGGACACCCACGGTACTAGCTCCGACGGGGCGTTAGAAATCGGCTTGCACAATAAGTGTAAGGAGTCCGATCAGGCGGTAGCTGGTTTGTTGCAAGACTTAAAGATGCGAGGACTCTTAGACGAAACACTGGTGGTATGGGGAGGTGAGTTTGGCCGTACTCCGATGCAGGAAAACCGGAACGGACAGGTGCTACCCTTCATGGGGCGTGATCACCACTTGGAAGCCTTCACCATGTGGATGGCCGGGGGGGGAGTAAAGCAAGGGTACAGCCACGGAGAGACCGACGATCTGGGTTACTACGGAGTGAAAGACAAAACCCACGTGTACGACTTGCAGGCTACGATTCTGCACCTGATGGGCTTCGACCACGAAAAGTTTACCTACCCTTTCCAAGGGCGTAATTTCCGGCTGACTGATACCGCTGGAAAAGTAATACGACCTATTTTAGCCTAACCCGATCTTCTTCTTTTTTGAAATACTGATCAATGAGTACTACCCAGGTGAATGCCTTCCGGATGAAATTAAAGCCCGGCCAGGAGGAAGAATACAAAAGACGCCACGATACCATCTGGCCCGAACTCAAAGAATTGCTGCAACAGGCAGGAATCACGGAGTACTATATTTTCTTAGATGAGGCTACTCTTTCGCTCTTCGCTTTTCAAAAGGTAGAGCAACGCACCGAAACCATTGATTTGCCCGCTCAGCCCATCATGCGCCGTTGGTGGGACTATATGGCGGACATCATGGATGTCAACGAAGATAATTCACCCGTAGTGGCTCAATGCTCGGAGGTGTTCGGGCTCTGAGGTCTTTCTTCGCAGGTTAGTTTTAGATGGTAGTACTGCTAAGGAAAATTACGAATGTATGAGTACACCTGCCCACAAAATGCCTTTACCTATGACTACCCCTGATTTGTTTCTTGGGTAGATAAATATCTAAGTTGATTTCAAACAATCCCTCATACTATGTTGCTTCTAGTTTCTGACTGGGCTATATTCTTTGGACGTTTTCACCCCGTGTTGGTACACCTACCCATCGGGTTCTTACTACTAGCAGCATTGCTCGAAATAGGAAAACGACTTGGTAAGATTAGCATCAGCGAATCAACCTTATCATTTATCCTGTTCTGGTCGGCAATCGGAGCTACGTTTGCTTGTATCGCGGGCTATCTTTTGTCATTGGGTGGGGGGTATGATGAGGAACTCCTTGATGAACACATGTGGCAGGGTATTGGGGTAGCTGCGCTGGCTTGGGTAGCCTGGGCGGTTAAGTCGGACTTACTCGGCGACCGCATCCCTTTTGGTCCGGCGTTCTATCTGCCGGCCTTAGCAATCTCCACACTCTTAACGTTTGCCGCCGGGCACCACGGTGGCGGGCTCACCCACGGCGACGGCTACCTGACCCAATATACACCCGAGCCTATCCGCTCACTCGCCGGATTGCCCCCTCGTGCTACCGAAGTCAATGAAATCAAACCCATAGCTAATGTCCCGGAGGCAATCGTGTTTCAGGATATTGTCCGGCCCATGCTTGGAGTTCACTGTACGCAGTGTCACAATTCTGGTAAACAGAAGGGTGGGCTTCGTATGGATACTTTTGAATACCTAAGCAAAGGAGGTGAAAACGGGGCGGTATTTGTGGCGGGGAAAAGCATCGATAGTAAAATGTTGAAACGTTGCCTTTTGCCGCTCGACGACGACGACCACATGCCTCCCAAAGGTAAGCCACAGTTGTCAGAATCGCAGATAGCCCTACTCACCTGGTGGATTGATCAGGGGGCTCCCGCCGATAAGAAAGTGGCAGAATTAAAAGTAGACGATAAAATTAAACCCGCTTTGGCATCGCTGAGCAAAGCCGACGGAGGAGGAAAAAGCCCTGAGGCTAAGCCTACGACATCGGCAGTACTGAGTCTTACCGTAAATGCTGCCAGCGAGAAAGACCTCGCCTCACTGAAAAAGATAAATGTATTGGTGATGCCCGTATCGCAAGGACAAAACATCATAGAGGTAAGCGCCGTTAATGCGCCCGGCTTCTCGGACGGACAAATGACCATGCTGACTCCACTTTTGGAGCAAATTGTGTGGCTAAAACTAGGAGGAACAAAAATTACCGATGCTTCAGCCGCTGAAATAGGACAGCTCAAAAATCTCAATAAACTCCATCTTGAATATACTTCACTTAGTGACGCGGGCCTAAGTCAACTCAAATACCTCCCTTACCTTGAATACCTGAATCTTATTGGTACTAAGGTGACCGACGCCGGACTACAAAGCTTGGCAGGTTTAAAATCTCTCAAAAATGTGTACGTCTGGAAGTCGGCCGTGACGAAGGAAGGAATCGCTAAGCTGAAAAAAGTCCGCCCTGACCTGACGGTGGTAATGGGACTTGACGAAGTGGCCGTAACCGAATTCCTGAAAGACGGTAAAGCAAACGCGGCGGTACTTCCCGCCCCCGGAGAAAAATAGGACATAGTATAGATTCCGACAGGAGTAACTACTACCCTTTAGGTAGTAGACTCCATTAAAAATTTGTTCTTCGTAAAGTACCAAACCCAAAAGTGCTAATCTCGAATTTGTGGGTGGTTTTCCGGCTGGTGATAGTCATTCCTGGCATTAGTGTATAGCTGGTTGTGTGGAGGGTATGAAAAGTATAATGTCTCAATTTTGCTACTTTATGCATCATTTTTTGACAGAAAAGTTAAAATAGAGTCACTCATTGTCAATTTCAAAGAAGATTTTGTGCTATTTTAATAGCAAGTTGCAAAAAAACTATTCGTGTAGGATAATTGTTTAATCTGAATTTTACTTTGCCTTCATCCGCTCCAACGGGGCCTCCATAATTAATCTTTGAATTGTTATAAAATTAAATAATCTTACCTTTAAAACAAAAAAAATAATTGTAATGATTATAGTTATAAAGTACTTTCGAATCCCTCTTTCATTGTAAGTTCAGTTAAAAGTGGGTTTACCGATCAATAGTAAGTACGTATAGCTTATAATAAAGAGTTACGAAAACTTTTGATTACGAATAACGGATATTGTGTAACTATTAACTTTTCTAATTACACATTAGCCCTTTGTCTAAATGTTAACAATTAATTAATTGCCTATGTGAATATTTCAACCCTAAACCATCCGAACCCACTGTTTTTTAACAGTCTCAAAATTTGTGTCCTGCTGTTCTGATATCACTTAATCAGATTTAGCACCGTTTAATATAATGGACATTTGCATGTATTATAACTATTTTATTTAAACCCCAATTTTATGGAAAACACTAATCCATTGGCTTCTCCATTTGCTCGGAAATGTCTTTTATTTTTAGCTTTCTTTATGATCGGAGCACTCGGAGCTTTTGCTCAGGTGTCGACGGTTAAAGGAAAGATTGCCGATGAGCAAGGGCAGGGAATTCCCGGTGTTAATATTCTGGTGAAGGCTACCACAACGGGTACAACCACCGATGCTGACGGAAATTTCTCCCTGAACGTTGCTAACGGTAATGCAACGCTTATTATCTCTTCCATTGGGTATGTTTCTCAGGAAATAGCCCTCAATGGTCGCAGCAACCTTGATGTTAAGTTAGCTACTGACACTAAATCACTCAGTGAGGTAGTAGTAGTAGGATACGGAACCCAGAAGAAAGAAACCATAACGGGTTCGGTTGTATCCGTAAAGGGAGACGAGCTGGTGAAGTCACCCGCGGTTAACCTTGCCAACTCTTTGGCAGGTCGTTTGCCGGGCGTATCGGTGGTCAACCGTTCTGGTGAGCCGGGTGCCGACGGAGCTACGATTCGTATCCGGGGAGCAAACACTTTGGGAAACAACAGCGCCTTGATCGTAATCGATGGTATTCCCAATCGTACGGGTGGCCTTGACCGGATCAACCCTGCTGACATTGAGAGTATTTCGGTTCTGAAAGACGCGGCGGCAGCCATCTACGGTTCGCGCGCAGCTAACGGGGTTATCCTCATTACCACGAAGCGTGGTAAAACTGGTAAGCCTTCGTTGTCGTACTCGTTTAATCAAGGTTTTGCCAATCCGACGGTACTACCAAATACGGCAGATGCTGCTCAATACACGAGCATGCTAAACGACCTCGATATCTACGGACTACCCGTTGCGGAGTGGGCTGCGGCCAACCAAGCCTACAAAACTACCGGAAGCTACACCCGTCCAAATGGTATCACTCGTAAGGCGCCTTACTCACCACAGGATATTTCCCTTTATCGTGACGGATCCGATCCCTGGGGTCACCCTAATACCGATTGGTACGATGCCACTTTAAAGAAGGACTCTCCACAATCACGGCACAACGTGCAGTTGACCGGTGGAACGGAAGCAGTCAGATATCTTGCTTCTTTGGGTTATCAGAACCAGGATGGATACTACGTCAATTCCGCGACGGGCTACAAGCAATACGACCTGCGAATTAACCTCGATGCAACCATCAACAAGTACGTGAAAGTAAATCTAGGTATGTTAGGCCGTCAGGAGAACCGCGCCTACCCTACTAAGAGTGCTAATACCATTTTCCGGATGTTGCAGCGTGGTAAGCCGCAGGAGCCCGCTTACTGGCCTGATGGACGCCCCGGTCCCGACATCGAAAACGGTGAGAACCCTGTCGTCATTACGACTGACCTGAGTGGATATGATAAAAACGTTCGTAATTACGTACAAACTAATGGTTCGATCGAGATCAAAATTCCAGGTGTGGATGGATTGAAGTTCACGGGAACAGGTGCAATCGATAACGAAAGTATCAACAGCAAGTTCTGGAACATTCCTTGGACTCTTTATCAGCGCGGTAGTGGGTTTGAAGCCGATGGCACAACACCCAAGTTGGTGGCTAGCGTACGTGGCCCGGCTGAACCTCAGTTGAGACTCAGTAACTCCAATCGGCTCAATGTGCTATTGGGTGGGGTATTCGCTTACGATAAAACATTTGGTAGTCACACGATTAACCTTTTGGCTGGAACGAACCGGGAGACTATTTCGGGTGAAAACTTTAATGCCTTTAGACGTTTCTTTATCTCTCCCGCTTTGGATCAACTTTTTGCTGGGGGCGATTTACAGAAAGATAACGGTGGAGGTGCCTTCAATTCGGCTCGTATCAACTACTTCGGTCGGGTAGGGTATAACTACAAAGAAAAGTACTTGGCTGAGTTCTTGTGGCGGTACGACGGCTCGGATATCTTCCCCAAAGCAACCCGTTACGGTTTCTTCCCCGGTATCATGATGGGCTGGGTTGTGTCAGAAGAAGGATTCTGGAAAAATAATGTACCTGCCGTCAACTTCTTGAAAGTACGGGGCTCTATTGGGCAGCTTGGTAACGACCAGATAGACACCTATCAGTACTTGTCCACTTACGGCTTCCGAAGCTATATAATAGGGGGCAATGAAACCAAGACTTTGTTCGAAGCTCGTATTCCTAATCCAAACATTACTTGGGAGGTGGCTACTAATTCAAACCTAGGTTTGGAAGGGCAGCTCTTCAATGGTAAGGTTTTCTTCGAACTTGATGTATTCGCTAATCGCCGGACTAACATCCTCTGGTTTAAAAACGCCTCGGTACCTGAATCGACAGGTTTGTCATTACCCCGCCAGAACATTGGTGAGGTTAAAAACAAAGGTTGGGAATTTAACATCGGCTACCGGAATCAGATTAAAGACTTCAAGTATAACTTCAGCGTTAACGGTGGTTATGCCCAAAACAAGATTGTTTTCTGGGACGAAGCTCCCGGTGCACCCGAATGGCAGCGTTCGACGGGTAAACCCATCAATACCTACGTGACGTATAAATACGACGGAGTATTCAAAGATCAGTCAGAGATTGACGCCAACAAATTAGATTACTCGGCTATCGTGAAGGCACTACGTCCAGGGGATATGAAGTATCAGGATTTCAACGGTGACGGTAAGATCACACCTGACGACCGCGTACGCCTGGATAACACGAACCTACCGCTGTTTCAAGGTGGCGTTAACTTGGGTGCTTCTTACAAAAACTTCGATTTGACGGTGCTGTTTCAGGGCGCTGCGGGAGCGAAGCAATACATCAGCGCGGGTGAGTCGGGCAACATTGGCAACTATTTGCAGGAAATTGCTGACAATCGTTGGACAATCGACAACCCAAGCAGCGTCCATCCGCGTATCGCTAATAGAAGTGATCAATATTTTTCCGGAGGTAATGATTACTGGCTGCGTAGCACGGATTACATTCGTCTAAAAAACCTTGAACTGGGGTATTCGGTCCCATCCACTATTATCAGTAAAGTGGGTTTGAGCGCATTCAGATTGTATTTCAACGGATTGAACCTGGCAACATTTACCAAAATGACCTCGTTCGATCCCGAAGCCGATAATTCGTTGGGCCGATACTACCCGCAAACAAAAATCATCAATTTCGGTTTAACTGCTACCTTTTAATCGCTAAACCCAAAAAAATTATGAAAAAATTAAAATTACTGGCCTTAACGTTTATTGCAGCCTCGGTAACCTTTACTAGTTGCAATGATGATTTCGTCAATACCGAACCGCTCAGCGAGATTTCACAGTCGTCCGTATGGTCGGACGCCGCCTTGGCCGACGCCTTTGTGACTGAGATTTATGCTGGCTTTAATGTCGGTGGCTTTGAAGAGCAGTCGCTTTCGTCGTTGACCGATGAAACCATGTTTACGCACCCTGGAAGGGGCATTACGACGATCACCGAAGGTCGTTCCAATCCGGAGGATATCGGCTGGGTCAGCATTAACCTACGGTGGGACCGAATGTATTCCCGTATTCGGGCTACTAACTTGGCGTTGCAGAATCTAGCCAATCCACAATTTCCCAACACGAATAATATCGTGGAAAGATTGCAGGGCGAAGCTAAATTTTTGCGAGCTTACTACTACCATCAATTGGCACGTTACTACGGTGGTGTACCGCTGATCGACCGAGCTTACGAACTCGGCGAAGCCGATTACCTTGCCCCGCGTAACACCTGGGCCGAAACTGTCAACTTTATCGTGAAAGATCTGGATGAAGCCGCAACACTGCTGGATGGTAAAAACATGGCTTCTGGTCGAGCTTCTAAGGCCGCCGCATTGGCACTAAAATCGCGTATCTTAACCTACGCGGCTAGTGATCTTCACGACATTCCTACTGCGAAGGGGAAATCAGCCACCATTTCGTCGGCTACTAATCCTGAATTGATTGGTTACGTAAGCGGTAGTCGTACTGATCGCTGGGAAAAGGCCAAAGCCGCCTCTAAGGTAGTGGTAGACTTGAACAGTGGCTTTTTGCTAAACCTGAGTGAACCTGCTACCTATGAGCAAGGAACTACTAACTACATGAATCTCTCGCTGGCTCGTAACGGTGGTAGAACAGAGTTACTAATGGCTCGCTATTTTACCAACGCCAAATTGGAAAACGGTGGCCGTATTGGTCTGTATAATGGGCCAAACGGTTATAACAACTGGGCGGGTAATACCCCGATCCAACTATTGGTAGATGATTACGAAATGATGGATGGAACCAAATTTGATTGGAACAACCCCGTTCATGCCGCTGATCCCTACGCTAACCGCGATCCACGTTTCGATGCATCTATCATGCACGAAGGTACTCCCTGGAAGGTACGTTCAAATGCTAATTTACCTAAGGACCCTGCCAGTCAGATTCAGACTGGTCGTTACGAAGTAGTGAATGCTTCTGGCCAGAAAGTAACGCACTTTGGATTGGATACTCGTAACAGCTCCATCGAGGACTGGAACGGTAGCTATACCGGATATTACATTCGTAAGTTTACCGATCCAAACCCGGCGATTGTGGATCAGAACACCTGGCAGGAGATACCCTGGCCGATTCTGCGCTACACTGAGGCAGTATTTAACTACGCCGAAGCTTGCATAGCGTTGGGTCAGGATGCAGAGGCTCGTACCTGGTTGAACAAGATTCGTTTCCGCTCGGGAATGCCAGCTATCACCGAGTCTGGATCGGCTTTAGTAAATCGGTTCCGCAACGAGAAGCGGGTTGAAATGTTTTACGAAGAGCAACGCTACCACGATGCACGCAGATGGATGATTGCCCCTACAACGTTGGGACGTAAAGCAAACGGTATTCAGATTGTCGGAACGTTGAAGCCTAGTAAGTCCGTAAGTGTATATAAGTACAGCAAGGAGAATTACAGCTACACCTATACCCCGTTCGAGATCGACCCCGGTAAGGAAAACCGCAGCTGGGACGATAAACTGTACTTCTTGCCCATCTCCCGCGCTGAGCAAAACCGGAACGATAAACTGGTCCAAAACCCAGGGTATACAAAGTAATCGAACCAAAGAATACTAGGCAGATTTTGTCTGAATAGTTTTATCAAAGAATCCGGGTTGGCTGTTTTGCCAACTCGGATTCTTTTTACATTTTTAGCCCTCTTTTATCACAATCCTTTTCCCGAATTATATGTTTCTGCGTACGTTCAGCCGTTGGGCTAGTAGTCTTTTCGTGGTAGTAGTTCTGCTGATGGGCTGTCAAAAAAAAACGTCTTCGGATAAGCAGGATTCTGCCCTGGTTGGCGATCCCCTCTTTACGCTACTAGCCCCCGAACAAACGAGTATTACCTTCGAAAATACCCTAACCGAAAGCCTGAATGGAAATGTACTTATGTACGAGTACTTCTACAATGGCGGTGGCGTAGCCGTGGGAGATCTTAATAATGACGGTCTTGATGACCTGTATTTCTCAGGTAACATGGTACCTAATACATTCTACCTCAATATAGGCGGGATGAAGTTTCAGGATGCCACGGCTCAGGCTGGTCTCGCCGGGCGTGAGCAAGGCTGGAAAACGGGCGTAACCATGGCCGATGTAAATGGTGATGGTAAGCTTGATATTTACGTATGCTACTCGGGAAACTACTCGCCCGAAAAGCGCAAAAATGAACTCTACATTAATCAGGGAGCCGGGGCCGACGGTGTTCCCACGTTTACCGAGGAGGCAGGGAAATACGGCCTGGCTAGCGAAGGAACTAGTACGCAGGCAACCTTCTTTGACTACGATAAAGACGGTGACCTTGATATGCTTCTGCTCAACCATAATCCAAAGTCTCTGCCGATCCTCAATGAATTAGGTACGGCCGAAATTCTCAAAAAAGATGACCCCATGAACGGGGTGCGTTTGTACCGCAACGACGGACAAACCTTCAAAGACATCACTCGTACGGCGGGCTTGCAAAGCTCTGCACTGTCGTACGGACTAGGTGCTGGCGTGGCCGATCTAAACGGCGACGGTTGGCCGGATATTTACGTATCCAACGATTACCAGGTACCAGACTACCTCTATATCAACACCCAGAAAGGTGGGTTTACCGATCAGATTAAAACGAGCATCGGACATACTTCCCATTTTTCGATGGGTAGCGATGTGGCCGACCTTAACAACGATGCCCGCCCGGACATCATGACCCTCGACATGCTTCCCGAGGATAACCGCCGGCAAAAGTTGCTGATGGCGCCCGACAACTACGAAAAGTTTGATTTGAATGTCCGCCTGGGGTTCAACCATCAGTACATGCGCAACATGCTGCACATCAACGATGGCAATGGTACCTACCGGGAAGTAGGCCAACTAGCCGGAGTATCTAATACCGATTGGAGCTGGTCGGCGCTGTTCGCTGACTTTGACAACAATGGCTGGAAGGATCTGTACATCACCAACGGCTATATGCGTGATTATACCAATATGGATTTCCTGAAACACATGAGCGATTATGTGCAAAATCAGCAGCAGGGTATTCAGCGGAGTGATGTGTTGAAGCTGGTGTATGAGATACCTTCTTCTAACCTTACCAATTATGCGTTTGAAAATGGCAAAGATTTAACCTTCAAGAACGTAACCCAGCAGTGGGGGCTAAGCCGCCCTTCCAACAGTAACGGCGCGGCCTACGCCGACCTGGACAATGACGGCGACCTTGATCTGGTAGTAAATAATGTCAACCTCCCGGCCTTCGTGTACCAAAACGAAACCAATACCCTGAGCAAGCATCACTACTTGAAAGTAAAAACCGAGGGTAAAGCACCCAATACCTTCGGCATAGGCACTCAGGTAACGCTTTGGAGCGACGGAAAGCAGCAATATATCGAACAAATGCCCACCCGTGGGTACCAGTCCAGCGTATCTCCGGTACTACATTTTGGGCTTGGAGAAACCACTACCGTAGATTCTCTGAGGGTGGTGTGGGCTTCGGGAAAATACCAAATCTTGAAAAGCCCCGCCATTGATCAGGTACTGACGGTATCAGAGACGAATGCTTCGGGTATGTATCGGTGGTCTTCAAAGGTAGAAGCGCTCTTTGAGGAGGTGCGCTCACCCATTACGCACGAGGATAAAACGCCGAAAATAAATGATTTCTACCGTCAGCCGCTGCTGGTCAATCCCCTGTCATTTTCTGGGCCTAGCCTGGCCAAGGCTGATGTAAACGGGGATGGCCTCGAAGATGTGTTCGTCGGAGGTAGCAAAGGGCAGGTTTCCGCAGTGTATATACAGCAAAAGAGTGGGACGTTTTCCCAACTCAAAACCACGGTGTTTGATGCTGAGGCCGCTTCTCAGGTTACCGATGCGGTATTTTTTGATGCAAATGGAGACGGTAGTCAGGATTTGTACGTAGCCCACGGAGGCTACGCCGACTTTGAGCCACAGGATGCTAGTTTCCAGGATAAGCTTTATCTCAACGATGGGAAGGGTAATTTTACGCTGAGTGCAAAAGCACTGCCCGCGATGCTAACAAGTACCGGGGCCGTGGCGGTGGGAGATTTCTCCGGCGACGGCAAGCCCGATCTGTTTGTGGGCGGCAGGGTAGTACCAGGCCGCTATCCCGAAACGCCCGAAAGCTATATTCTGGTGAATGACGGTAAAGGGAATTTTACCAACCAAACGGCTAAAATAGCTCCTTTCCTAACGAAAGTTGGAATGATAACCGATGCAGCCGGCGTGGACATGAACGGGGATAAAAAGCCTGATCTGATCATTGTGGGTGAGTGGATGCCCGTCATGATTTTTATCAATGAAAAAGGTAAGTTAACTAATAAAACCAACGAGTACTTTGATAAACCCTACCAAGGCTGGTGGAATACCATCTTGGTGGATGATCTGAATAAAGACGGGAAGCCCGATTTGTTCGTTGGGAATCAGGGCCTCAACTCACAGGTGAAAGCCTCTGAACGAGAAATGGCTTCATTGTATTATAAAGACTTTGATAGCAACGGTACGGTTGACCCGATTCTTAGTTTTTACGTGCAAGGTAAAAACTACCCCTACATAACCCGGGATGAACTCGTGATGCAGATGAGTAGCATGGGAGCCCGCTACCCCGATTACAAAAGTTACGCCGATGTGATGCTGAACGACCTATTTTCGGATAAAGAACTGAGTAGCGCTCAGAAGCTGGAAGCTAACCACCTCCAAACGACCCTATTCCTCAGTACACCACAAGGGAAGTACCAAACTACTAACTTGCCTATTGAGGCTCAGTTTTCTCCCACCTTCGCTATTACTTCGTTGGACTATAATCAGGATGGTAAAAAGGATCTGTGGGTGGGTGGGAATATCAGTCAGGGACGACTGCGGTTAGGTAAGTTTGACGCGAATTATGGGCTACTGCTGCAAGGAGACGGTACGGGTAAGTTTACCAGCGTTCCACAGGCAAAGTCCGGCTTCAAACTAACAGGCGACGTGCGAAGTGTGGTTACGATGGGAGATTACTTGCTCTTTGGTATTAATCAGGGCGCGGTAAAGGCGTACCGCGTGAAGAAATAATGTTGCGCGGCAGGAAATCAGCTGAGCTACGCAGAGTACTCTCCGTAGCTCAGCTGATTTTATTTTGAAGGCTTCTTGTCAATTAAGTATTGTTTGCTTGAATGTAGGTTAAGCTCATAGGATAATCGACCAATGAGCGGCTAATGGCTGAAAGCTATTTATCAGGCGTTAGTCCACATGTCTTTAAAGCGTACCAGGTCACGCTGCATGGCTTCATAAATAACCTCTCTATCTACGGCTGGTTTGGTAGAACCGTGTTCGGCTCCGCCCAGATCGTACTCGTAATGCATTGAAATAGGAACCTGTACTCCGTACTCACGAAGCAGCCGGAAGTATGTTTTGAAATCTATCATTCCTTCTCCCAGCGGGACATTTTTAACCACGTACTTTCCATTTTCCTTGGCCCAAACGAAATCCTTAATAGCTAGTATTTTGACGTAGGGGTTAAGAAGACGAAGACCATTTTCCCACGAAAGTCCTCCTTCAACGGTGGCGTGGCGAATATCGTATTGTAGGCCCATGTTCTCTATGTTAGCACGTTGCATAAGCTGATATAGCTCCCAAGCCGAAGCGCCGATGAGTTTGCCGGCGTGGTTTTGGTAGCAACCCACCAATCCCAACTTGCTATTGAGTACACTCAGCCCCCGAATCTGTTCCTGGTATTTTTTTAGTGAATCAGGCATAGATTCTTTATTGCTGTACTTGTACCAATTCATACGGTAGTACTTGATCCCTAGTTTCGCGGCGGTTTTAAGTACTATCTCGTCGGTCCCGGAGGCATTCTCCACCGCAGTTGTCATCATCATGGGTCTAAGCCCGGCCTTATTAATTGCCTCCACTGCCTTGGGTAGGTCTGTCTGTACCCGCTCCGGGAGTACATGGCCGCCTGGTCTTACGGTGAGGTCAATCCCGTCAAAGCCTATTTCTTTGGCCTTGTTGGCCATTTCCTGATAGTCCAGAAATTGTAGATGTTTGGAGAATACCAGAATAGGAGGAACAGTAGCCGCTGTTCCTTCGGCGGGCGTGATCGGTGTGGCCATACTGGGGTGGTCCAAAGAAAGAAAGGAAACCGTACCCGCAGCCAGGGCTGCTTGCTGGATAAAATATCGTCGGGAGGATGAATGTTGCATGGGCTGAATATAGGCAGATGATTGACTATTTTAAAAGGGCAGCGGAGGAAGGCTTTACCCTTTGGTAATAAATAAAAAAGACGAGGACCTTTTCGTACCTCAATTATTTTGTGGCTAACTTGGTTGTAGTACAGGAAAATACGTTGGACCTTCTGGTAAAAGAAATCATCCCCGAAACGAGCGACACCAGTACCTATATTCTTGAACCAGTAGCTGATGGCCCTGGTTTTACCTACCAACCCGGCCAGTTTTTAACTTTTTTACTCAACCCAAAAGAAACTACCAATGATGAGGTACAGCCGGGTACCCGGACCGTGCGCCGCTCGTACTCCATGAGTTCAACGCTCGGAGTTGATAGTCTGCCTGCCGTCACCATCAAACGAGTACCTAATGGCGAAATTCTGCGCTATTGGCACGAATATGTAAAAGTGGGCATTGCCTTGAAATCTCCGCTGCCGGCCGGTTTACGTTTGATGCGAATGAAGGAGTCTCCCGTGATATCGTACTCATTGGGGCGGGAAGCGGTATCACTCCCTTATTTTCTATTTTGAAGCATGTGTTGGTGCAAGAGCCAAAGAGTAAGGTGACGCTGCTGTATGCCAATCAAAGAGAGAATAGCATTATCTTCAAGGAGGAGCTAGCCCGATGGCAGCAGAAATACCCCGATCGCCTGCACGTGGAGTTAGTGCTGAACCAACCCTCCGATGAATGGTCGGGAATTCGGGACCGCATTAACAACTTTCGTTTGGAAAGTATGATTGGCCAGAAGCTACACCATGCCAGGGACAACGCCCGGTTTTTCTTATGTGGACCGTTTGAGTTTATGCGAACGGCGGAGATTACTCTGCTGTTTATGGGTTTAATACCGCCCAAATCCGAAAGGAAAATTTTGTGATTGATACCATTCCTTTACCACCAAAGCACTCCGAAACTAATCGGATTCAACTTAGATTTCAGAAGAAAAATTATCTATTAGAAGTGCCAGTGTATACCACCATCCTGCAAGCGGCCCGGAAGAAAGGAATACCTGTTCCGTATAGTTGCAACGGGGGGCGCTGTGCTACCTGCGCGGCCAAATGCCGCACAGGTAGGGTTATCATGAGTATCAACGATGTGCTTACCGAACGAGACTTAGCCCAAGGATGGGTACTTACCTGCACGGCTTACCCCGAAGACGACGAGGTTGTAATTGAGTTTCCTTAGTCGGTGATTTTATAAATCCCCATTTCGCTTAGTACCACGCAGACGGGTGACTTGGTAAACCTGATCCGAAGCTTTGAGGTAGTAACGGGTTCGTCAAACTTCACTAAGCGGCGGGCTCCGATGCTGGTACCTTTGTGGATTTCAACCCACTTTTCGTCCACCCAGGTATCAACGGCAAATTCTTCGACGCGCTGTCCCATTTTAATATTCTCCTGCATGCTGATGAGGTCGAAGGTTTTGGGCCCCGAAAAGTCTGCCACCAAGTCAGATTCTTTGAAATCATCATCCGTAGCCCAATAAGTATTAGGGTTATTATCGAACAGATTTTTGGTGCCGTAAATGGAGTTGTAGCCTCGTACATTCAACCCACGTACGTAGGCCGATTGCGCCAGATTTGTGGCGTACGTTTTTTCGAGGCGGTTGCCCAGAGCTTTCAGCGAGGCTATATCGGCATCGCTGAGGCGTCCGCGGGTATCGGGGGCAAGGCCGAGGTCAAGCGCGGCTCCGCGCCCAACGCTTTTTAGGTAAAGGTCAAATAACTGGTCGGGAGATTTCGGTTGCTCATCGGGGTGATAAAACCATCCCTTACGCAGCGGTACATCGCACTCAGCCGGAATCCAAAACTCACCGTTCCTCATTCCTACGGGGCTATCGGGATAATTAGCTTGGCCCGGTACGGCTTTACTAACACCCTTAGGTGGCTCCGGGGTAAAAGTAGCCCAGTGGGTTTCGCCGGCAATTCCTTTTTCGTTTCCGACCCAGCGCACGTCCCAGCCTATATCGCTGAAAATGTTAGCATCAGGTTGCAATTTGCGGGTAATATTGGTCCAGGTGGAGTCCCATTGGTAGTAGGTAGTGTTGTCAATTGAGCGTTTTTCGCGGGCACCACCGTAGTAGCCATCGCCTCCGTTGGCCCCATCGTGCCACGACATAAACAAAGGACCGTAGTTGGTGTATAATTCACGAAGTTGCTCCTGATAGATGGTCAGGTACTCAGGCGTACCGTAGGCGGCATTGTTACGATCCCAGGGCGAGCAGTACACCCCAAATTTTAAACCATGCTTCCGGGCTGCCTGTTCTACTTCACGCACCAGGTCGCCTTTTCCGTCCCTAAAAGGTGATTTGGTAATATTATAGTCCGTAGTTTTGGTGGGCCATAACGCAAATCCATCGTGGTGCTTGGCTACTAACACAATTCCTCGGAGCCCTCCTGCTTTTGCCGCCAGGATAATCTGTTCGGCATCAAAATCAGTGGGATTGAAGGTCGCCGGATCAGCATCCCCGTAGCCCCATTCTTTGTTTTCAAAGGTCGTGGGTGTAAAATGGATCAGACCGTACAATTCGGTCTCATGCCATTGAAGTTGCCGGGAAGAAGGCAGGGGTCCGTAAGGTTTTGGCGGGACCTGTGCCCATGCGATTTGGCTTGCGAATAGGAGTAAGATTAGAGTTTTTTTCATCGGATCAGTTAATCAGGCGAAACGTGGGTGTTTAGGTAAATATAAAAATATTTTCGAGGTACTTTCTACCAAACTATTCAAAAAGGGTGAAACAAGCCAAAATTACCGGTTAATTTAGCCTGGTTCAGAGTCTGTTCCCCCAGTTTCTAGTCAACCAAGCGGGATATCACGCGAAGGCAAACTACCCAAGAAAAAAACACCTGTGGTCCTTATTTGTTGGCCATTTATTCCAGATCATTATGACCATCAAAGAATACATTACCTCCGAAGATACTGAAACCGCGTTTAGATTTATAATTGGCGCGGCCTTGCCCCTTGTGGTCAGTACTACCTTAGGGTATAGCCAGCCCGGGATCTTCATGTTACTAGGCTCCCTTTTTGTTTTTAGTATTGATATACCCATTGCACTTCCGAAAAAGCTGGGTTTTATGGTACTGACCGGCTTTTTGTCGGCGCTGATCTTCGTGCTGTTTACTCAGGTGCGGGACTTTCCCATTCTGAATGCTATACTTTTGATAGTGACTCTTTTTGCGCTCAATTTTTTAGCCCCATTCAGCCCAAATTTTAGTACTGTGGCGTTGTTGCTCAATCTTGCCGTGATGATTGGCCTTAGTATGGCCGATATGGTACCGACGCTGGCTGATGCCCTCGATAAAGCGCGTTTTCTGCTACTCGGCTCGGGTTGGTATATTATGTACGCCTTGTTGCTACACCCATTGCAGCGGCCTAAGCAGCTCCGGCGTCGATTACAGAACTGCTTGCGTTTGACGGCCGACTACTTTGCCGCCCAGAAAGCACTTTTTGACCCGGCAGCTGAGCCTTCGGAGGTACTACTCACTCTTACTCAGAAGCAAGGTGCGGTGGTGGAAGTTCACCAGCAAATCCGGGAAGTACTACTCAGAGAGCCCATGAATATCACCAATCCGGAAACCTTCATGGGGCAAGCTACCCACTTTCTAGCCGGTTTGGTTGATCTATTGGAATTAGCTACTGCCTCCGCGTTATCCATTCAGACCGTGTCCAATGGTGCCGAAAGAGATAATGTAGTGCCGTTACTCGGCAAGTTGAACTGTTACGTGGTTTCGCAACTCCACCAGTTGGAAACCCAGTTGGAGCAGGAAGATTTGAGCGCACTCATTGACGAATCGGACCCGGTAGCCGCCACTGCTTTGCAGGAATTAGATAACTATCTCAATGAGTTAAGAGATAGTAGAGCGGTAGAAACTCAAAACGCAGAGCAGTACCGGCAGTTGCGCCGGATTGGGCGGTATACCGAGCAGCAACTGATTCTCTTGGAAAATATGCGTACTATTTTGGTGCGCCGAAGTGGACAATTAGATCTGGCCGCTGATCGTTTACGGCAATTCGCTATCCATGATACCATTGGTTGGGACTATCTGCGGAGTCAATTTTCGTTTGAATCAGCATTTTTCAGGTATGCCCTACGCATTGCGCTTACGGCGGTAGGAGCCTTCTACCTGGCTACTTGGCTGGGATTTGGTAATCCAAGCTGGGCGTTGCTGACGGTACTTGTTATCTTGAAACCGGGCTTCAACTTATCCAAAGTAAGGCTGGCCCACCGGGTATACGGTACCATTATCGGCATAGTGGCGGGGCTGACCATTTTCTATGTGTTCAAACCCGGACTGATCGCCAGCATGACTATTTTTCTGGGGTCGCTTTTCTTTGCTTTTTCGTATATCAAGCGGCAATATGCCGTTACCACGGGCTTTTTTACGCTGTTCATCCTGTTCTTTTACAGCTACCTGCAATTGGAGTTTATGGATGCAGCCTACTACCGACTGCTCGATACCCTACTGGCGGGGGCACTGTGCTGGTTGTCCATTCGGTTCGTGTTTCCTTATTGGGAGGTGCAAAATTTGCCGAAAGTTGTGAAAGTAGCGCTCCAAGCCAACCGCGACCTACTTGATAACGTCATGAAGCAACTTGATACGGGGAAGTTGAGCCTGACCAGTTATAAACTGTTCAGAAAGGAAGCTTTCTTGAAAATGGACGAACTTCTTGATTCCTATCGCGCAGCCCAAGCTGAAACGCCAGCTCACAAAGAGTTGTTGGTGAACATTCAGCGGGTTTTATTGCTGATTTACACCCAATTATCGCAAATCATCAGTCTGGGTCTGTTTTTGAAAAGAAACGCTGACTATCGGCTGCAAGACCCAGCGATCAAGAATTTGTTGGAAGAAGCGCAATCGGGGATCGAATCACTGATTCAGTCACCCAAGGGAGAGTTCGGTAAGTTACGCCCGGCCGAAATAGTGGAATCTATGCAGCAAGACCTTATTTTTCGTCGTCGGGAAATTGACGAATTACTGCTTGCCAGAAGTGAAGAGTACTTACCCAAAGTGCACGATTTGTTCTTGGTGGAGAGCGCACTCGAACTAATGGAAATTAACGATAAGCTATGTAAAAAACTTTCAGTAAAGTCTCCCGTGGCAGAAATTGGAAAGTTATAAAAAATGAATAATACCGACTTATTTTATCACAATACTCCGGCAATATTTCAAAACAAAAAAACTACATTCTTCGTTTTCATTCAAAAATAGCAATATCCAATCAAACCAACCATGAACCGTACCCTTTCTATCACGATCCGATTACTGATTGTTCTGCTGGTAGCCCCACCTGTTTTTGCCCAGAATAATTTATCCACACCCGTTCCTTTTGACCCTGGGGTGAAAACTGGGAAGCTAAGTAATGGCCTTACCTACTACATTCGTAAGAACATAGAGCCCAAAAACCGAGCTGAACTGCGCCTGGTACTGAAAGCGGGCTCAATTCTTGAAACCGATGAGCAGCGGGGTCTTGCCCACTTCATGGAGCACATGAGCTTCAACGGCACCAAGAATTTCCCCAAAAATGAATTAGTTGACTTTCTACAAAAAACGGGCGTCCGCTTTGGGGCCGACCTCAATGCCTACACTAGTTTTGACGAAACCGTCTATATGTTGCCCATTCCAACCGATTCGGCGGGGCTCCTCGAAAAAGGATTGCAGATACTAGAAGACTGGGCGCACAATGCCACGCTTGACGTTGCCGAAATTAACAAGGAACGTGGAGTGGTGCTGGAAGAGTCACGATCGGGGCGCGGAGCGCAGCAGCGTATGCGTGATCAGTACTTCAAAATGATCTTGAACAATTCTCGCTACGGAGAAAGACTACCCATCGGAAAAGACGAAACATTAAAAACATTTAAGCCCGAGGTGCTAAAAAGTTTCTACCAGGATTGGTACCGCCCCGATCTGATGGCGGTTATTGCGGTGGGTGATTTTGAGGTAAGCGAGGTAGAGAAAATTATCAAACAGAAGTTTGGTACTATCCCGATGCCCAAAAATCCTAAGAAGCGCACAGAATATACCATTCCCCTAGACGGAGCTACCAACGTAGCTATCGTAACCGACCCGGAGCAACCCCAAAACATCATTCAGATTATTTATAAGCAACCAGAGTTTTTGGAAAAGACGCTGAATGATTCAAGGACGGCTATCACCTATGAGCTTTTCAACGCCATGATTGGTGCCCGTATTCAGGAACTTACTCAGCAAGCCAATCCCCCATTTTTGTTTGGATTAGGTAATTACGGTAGCTTTTTGAGCAATCTGGACGCGTATACATCGGTAGCCCTGGCCAAAGATGCTGGTGGCGTAGAAGCTGCCATGACCGCCCTGCTCGAAGAAAACGTGCGGGTACAAAAGTTTGGTTTTACCGAACCAGAATTTGATCGGGCTAAAAAGTCATTTTCAAACGCGGTAGACCGTCGTTTGAAAGAAAAAGATAAATCCCGCTCTGATGGATACGTGCAGGAGTACATTGATAACTTCCTGAACGGCGGATCAGCCATGGGTATCGAATTCTACGCTGATTTTGTAACGAAGCAGCTCGGCGGGATTCAGCTTGCGGAAGTAAACAAACTGGCGAGCCAGTTTATTACCGACAAAAACCGCGCGGTGGTGATCATGGGCCCCGAAAAAGCCAAAGATCAGCTACCTACCGAAGCGAAGGTGCGGGAGATTCTGAACTCGGCTGGTAAGAATGTTACCGCGTATGTGGACGATGCGGTTGATATTCCCCTGCTATCCGTTGAACCCAAAGGCTCAGCGGTAGTATCGGAGAAATCCATGGAAAAGCTAGGTATTACCGAGCTGGCCTTTGGCAATGGCGTTAAGGTGTATTTGAAGCCCACCGACTTCAAGAACGACCAGATTTTATTTGAAGCCACTGGTAAAGGGGGTACGTCGCTCTACCCCAATGATATCGAAACCGGGGCTTTTGCCAGCTACCTGATCAGCGCGGGTGGAGTAGGAGAGTATAGCCAAACTCAGTTGCAGAAATACCTGGCCGGAAAAACCGCTAACGTGAGCCCTTTTCTAAGTGAACTCACCGAAGGAATCGCCGGAAGTACTAGCCCCAAAGACTTGGAAACCACGCTCCAACTTGTGTATGCCTACTTTACCGCGCCCCGTAAGGATGCTCCGGTGGTTCAAGGAATACTAGTCAACCAGAAAGCCCTCCTGGAAAATATGATGAAGACGCTTACCCCCGAAAAGGTTTACTCGGATACTCTGACGGCCGTTTTGAGTAGTAATGACCCTCGTCGGCAGCCTATGACCCCCGAGCGGGTGGATAAAGTAAGTCTGGACCGGGCCATGGAAATGTACAAAAACCGCTTTTCGGATGCTTCTGACTTCGTATTTACATTTGTGGGATCCTTTAAGGTAGAGGAAATTAAGCCTATGTTGGCTAAGTACATCGGCGGACTACCTTCCACCGACCGGAACGATAGCTTCGACCATCCGAATATTTTCCCGCCCAAGGGGAAGATCGAAAAAACGATATACAAAGGTTTGGAGCCTAAGAGTCGGGTCACGATGGTGTTTAGCGGAGAGTATGCGTACAGTTCCGAGGCAAACGTGCAGATCGAAGCGTTGCAGGAAGTATTGCAGATTAAGCTAATCGAATCGCTGCGCGAGGAAGAAAGTGGTGTGTACGGAGTAGGGGTATCGGAAAAGACCGACAAGATTCCTTCGGGGCACTACCGGTACGTGGTTCAGTTTGGTTGCGGACCTGAAAACGTGGACCGACTGGTGAAGCGAACGCTGGAAGAAATCGAAAAATTAAAGAACAACGGAGCCGAGGCCAAGGACATCGAGAAGTTCGTGGCCGAAACCCGTCGTAAAAACGAAGTAGATATAAAAACCAACGACTTCTGGCGTGGATATATCGACAACGGTGTTTTCTACGGCGAAGATTTGAACGACGTTTTCGAAGAAGACAAACGCCTTAATGAAGTAACAATCGCAAGTACCAAGACGGCGGCCAAAAAGTACTTCAATCCTGATAATTACATTAAAGTAGTGTTGATGCCGGAGAAGAAGTAATTTTCCGAAGGTACGAATGTATTTGGGCAGGTTTCGCTTTGAGCGTGGCCTGCTTTTTTTGTTCGATCAAATTTCAACCACCTTATACGCGGTTGTTTTTTTATCACCTTTTTTAAAAAGTAATCCAAGCTCAACGGCTTTTCTTAAATCTCGGCTTGCTGTGGCGGGAGATATTTCTTTGAATAATCTCATGTAGTCTTTCCGGGTAAATTCTCGTTGTTGTTGGCTAATGAAATATTTGATCCGATCAACATCAGATAAGGTTCGGGGGCTATCATGTATCAGTAGTCCTAGTGCGGTATCGATTAGCCCAAGCATATATTCGATAAAAACAGTAGACTTTCTTTGATGATCGCTATCAGATAGAGCTTTATAGTACTTATCCTGTTCTAAACTTATCAGAGTTTCAAATGGCAAGAATTCAAAAATGGGATACTTCTTCATGAGAATAATAGTTTGCCATAGCCTTCCCATTCTCCCATTACCATCTATAAAAGGGTGAATAAACTCCATTTCATAATGGAAAACGCAACCCTTTATCAAGGTCAATTCGTTAGCGTCATTCAGATAGTCAAAAAGTTCTTTCATTAAAAAAGGCACATTTTGAAAGGAGGGAGCGATGTGTGTTACTTGTCCTCCTTTGGCAATCCCGACACTCTGCCTACGGTAACTTCCTGCGTCGGGTACAAGGTCCTTCATTAGGAAAGAATGAGCCAACAGAAAGTCTTTTTCTTTCCTTGCCCCAAAGGTTGACAAACGATCATATACCTGGATAGCGTTGACTACTTCTAGTATATCTTTTTGCGGACCAACGACTCGTTTATTCTCCAAGATGGACTTGACCTGCTGCTCACACAATGTGTTTCCTTCAATCTTTAACGATGAGTGTATCGTCTTAATTTTGTTCTGTTTCCGTAATTGGGGGTTCTGCTTGTCGAGGTAGGAAGCTTTTATCTCTCCAATTTTTTCGGAAATGGAGGTGATCTTTCGTAGTATCTCAGTTGTTATTTCGTAGGGTGGTTTCATGCACGGTGATAGTATCATATGATACTATCAAAGATAAAAGGTTTCATCTAGAATTTTCTTAAAGATCTTTGGGAAAGCAGTTTTTATAAGACGGCTTTGACCTTACCACAGCTGGTCAACACCTTAGTTAATAGATATTTATAGCAAAAAATTGAGTCCCGGAGGGGGGGTATATCATCTAAAAGATATCACCCCTCCGGGACTCAATTTCGTATGTACCCTATTTCCCTGCGAAGGTGTAACCTCGTTGAGACTATTTTCTTCCGTAGAGAACAATTATCTTGGCTTTCCTTAAACTAGTATTACTAGCACGAAAGGGTTACGCATTCGATGCCTCTTCGTCTTGATTGGACTTATATTTTAATTGCAAACCCAGGAGAAAGTTACGAAACACCTGATCCTTACACGGGCGGTAGTTGGAGTGGGTATCGTTGCGGAAGAAAGCACTAAGCTCGTGTTTACTGAGCCGAAAACCGACGTGGTCGAGTACGTCGAGCATATCAATATCGGTCATATTCAGGGCTATCTTTAGCTTACGAAGTATGATGTTATTGTTGAGGCGTTTTTCCGCTTTCGGTTCAGGACCTTCCTTCTTACCGCGCTTTTCTACGATAAATCCATTTAGAAACCGGGCTAGCATGATATCGACGATTCCCAGAAAGGTAGGATCATCCTCTTTTTTTAGCCAATCACTTACTTCCGACCGGGTTGCTTCGTAGCCGCCCTGACTGAAAAGTCTCATCATACTCACATCGTTCAAATCGAAAGTATAGCGGAGTCGCCTTAGGATAGCGTTATTGTTCATTGGTGTTTTTTGGGTAAAGGTAAGGTTTTTGGATTATTTCAGACTCTACCACCAAATCCAATATATCAGCGCGAATAATAGTACTACTCCGGCTGCTCCGTAGCGGAAAGACGGCGTGACTTTAAACCACTCGGGTTCGATGACGAATGCGTTGGTGCTGTCCTTGCCCTTAGACTGAACTAGGCTAATGGTGATGTGTACGGCTGAGCATATCCAGAACACTACTCCCATGCGGTTGAGGAAGGGGAAGTCGGGGAATTGGTACTCAATAAGTGCTGATAAGGCTACACTTAAAATAGCAGCCGTAAGCGCACCATTGGCGGTCGCTTTTTTCCAGAAGAAACCCAATAAGAAGATGCTCAGGATACCGGGTGAAATATAGCCGGTATACACCTGAATGTATTCAAAGGCCTGCCCGAAATTGCGTAGTAGCGGACTAACAAATAATGCAATCATAAACGCCACAATAATAGCCACCCGACCGGTCAAGACGGTTTGTTTTTCGGAACTATTTTTGTTGAAAAACTTATTGTGAATATCTAACATGTAGATGGTTGAGATACTATTGGCTTTCCCGGCAAGACTCGCCACAATAGCGGCCGTAAGCGCGGCGAAAGCCATCCCTTTGAGGCCGGTGGGTAGTAGGTTGAGTAAGACGGGGTAGGCGTTATCCGGTTTTACGATTCCTGCATCCGTAATACCACCAATGATGGCCGGGTCGGCGTTTTCCTGAAATAACACGTAGGCTGCCAGGCCGGGGAGTACTACAATGATCGGCATGAACATTTTTAATACCGCAGCAAAGAGTAAGCCCGAGCGTGCGGTACTGAGGTCTGCCCCCAGGGCTCGCTGTGTGATGTATTGATTACAGCCGAAGTAATTGAGGTTATTGACAAACTGTCCGCCGATGATAAACATCATGACGCCCGGCAACTGATTGTAGGCATCAATAAAGCCGCCGCGCCCATCATGAACACTATATTCACCCGGGGTAAAAATCATGTGCAGGTGGCTGTCGGCTTTTTGCTTGATCATGCTGAGGCCTTCAAAAACTCCCTGCCCGGTACCTACCCGTTCGGATAGTAGTTCGAGTGCCAGATATGTAGTAGCTAGTCCGCCAAAAATGAGGCACACTACCTGAATAACGTCAGTGTAGCCAATCACTTTCATTCCGCCAAGCGTGATGATAATGGAGAACGTGACCAGAAAAACAGCGCAGGGCATAAAACCAAACCCCGTCATTTTTTCGAGACTCAAAGCCCCCAGATAAATAATGGAGGTCATGTTGACAAAAATGTACAGAAACAGCCAGAAGACCGCCATGATGGTAGCTAGCCTGGTATCGTACCGCCGCGACAAAAACTGCGGCATGGTAAAAATATCATTTTTGAGGTACATCGGTAGAAAATACACCGCCACGATCAGCAGCGATACCGCGCCGAATAGCTCGTAAACTGAAATAGCGATACCCAATTGAAAGGCCTGCCCGCTCATGCCAATAAATTGCTCGGCAGAAATATTGGAAGCGATGATGGAGGCGCCGATGGCCCACCAGGTCAATGATCCCTCGGCCAGAAAAAAGTCCTTGGCACTGTCGCCCCCTTGCTTGCCTTTGTGAGTGTATACCCAATAACCATAGGTGGATACAATAATAAAATAGACCAGAAAAATAGCGTAGTCGAGAGATTGTAGTCCGAGCGTCATAGAGTGAGGGTTTAGAGTAAACAACTGGCAAACTGCACAGCGAGTAATGAATACCTACTCACAAAGGACTTTATGGTTGAATATTAATCGTTACGGGAAGAAATAAGACAAAATTTTTAAAAAGTAGGACAATCAAGCAGCTCCGAAACAACAAAAAGGCCAGTGCATCACGCACTGGCCTTTTTGTTTATAAATTCCTTGACGGCTTAGCCTTAGTTAGGAAGTACTACTGTGTCTATTACGTGGATGACACCGTTGCTTTGGTACACATCTTTGATGGTTACGGTAGATACTCCACCTTTCTCATCCTTCAATATCAATTTCTTGCCCTTCATCATGGCGGTCAATGTGGCACCTGATACAGTGTTGAAAGTAGCCACTCCGTTGCCTTTCTTGATAGCCTCAGCAATCGCTTGAGAGTCCATACGGCCCGCTACCACGTGGTAGGTAAGGATGTTAGTAAGCGTCTCTTTGTTTTCGGGCTTTACCAGTGTCTCTACGGTACCGGCAGGTAGTTTTTCAAATGCCTTATTGGTAGGAGCAAACACGGTGAAAGGTCCTTTTCCTTGTAGGGTTTCTACGAGTCCGGCGGCCTTTACAGCGGCTACCAGCGTAGTGTGATCTTTGGAGTTTACTGCGTTCTCAATGATGTTCTTGTTAGGGTACATAGCGGCACCTCCAACTTCAACGGTTTTCATGTTTCCCTGGGCAAAAGAGGCACTGGTAACAAACATAGCGGCGATAGCAAATACTAGCTTTTTCATAATTTCGATTCGTTTAAAAAATTGATTGGTTTTAGTGTTAATGTTTATGTGTCTACTTACGCCTCTTTTTTAGGATTGGATTTTTATAGCTAGAAAGTTTTTGTATAAAATTGAATTATTTGCTGAAAGTCAATTAGTTATGTTTAAATTTTATTTTAAAAACGGACGTATAGTTTTTGGGAATGATGGTAGATCACGGGCAGATTAGAACTAGAAAAGAAATTTTCGGGGAACAAGGAAGTGTTATTTGGGTAGTTTTTTCAGCCGGACGAATCTAAATAAAGTGATAAAGCCCGCTACTCTCAGAAAAGTAGCGGGCTTTACATCATTTGTTCTGGTTATTAGCGTACAGACTACCTCCCAAATTTCAACACAAAATCTACGTAGGGAATAGCGATAAAAGTATCAAGTCCAGCCCCAGCGGGTACTAATAAGGCAAGATCAATGGCAGTTCGGTCGCTAAAGAATCGTATGCCACCGGATAAAATTGAGATGCCACCACCGCGGCCGCCCGGAATAATGATCCAGTTTTCGGTTACGAAACCCATTTTACGACCAATCCTTGACATATAACTTACATTGAGTACAGGCTGGGAAGCCACGTTTTCATTGGTAAACCCCCAGCCCAGCCCAATGGAGGCGTTGCGTTCTACACCACCAAAGGTTACGTTGCCGTACGTAATACCGCCTAGGTTGGCTTTGATTCGGGATGGGAGTTCCTGGCCTGTTTGGTAGTCGTAATTATATTGCTTGTTGAATACGCCTACGGCAATCAAGCCAGCTCCGAAAGTAACATTGGATTGAGAAGGAAAGCTGATCTTGGGGGTAAGGAACAGGACCTGCCAGTCGCGGAAGGTAGGATTCAGCACAAAACCTCCACCCATGGTAAAATGATCCGTTACCCCTACGGAAGCACTATTCACAAATACATAGGCATTTTGGTAGTAGCCTTCTCCTTTACGCAGTGGCAGCGCCGACGGTGCCCAGAAATAACGGGTACTGTGCGGGTTGGATATCCAGTAGCGTCCGTTCTTATAAAAGCCTCCGGTATATCTTTCAATCCGTTCTATTTTATCAAGCGCAAGCGTTACTTCACCCAGATTGTCCATTTTGATGCGAATACTTTCGGCAGTTTCCTCCAACAGGGTACCACGCAGCTGGCTGCCATCTTTCAGGTAAATAGTAGTAGCAGTAGTGATGGGCTTGGTAGCAGTTGTATCCTGAGCCCGGACACCTGTCACTGTTCCAATAAGAAGGAAGAAAAAAATAATGCAATGTAGCATGGCTTAAAGCGTAAAGTCTCCTTAAAAGTAAACTACATACGGTACAAAAAGAACTACCCGACCATTATGACCGGGTAGTTCTTTTTGTAAAAAAATTCTTTCAACTAAACTACACCTTTAAATTAGGCAGTAGCTTTTGATTTAGCAGTAGCTGTCATAGCTGCGCTGTATACTACTAGACCAAACCCGATCTTGTTGATAGCATCGGCAATGTTGTAGATAAGGTCAAGATTCCAACCAGTTGAAGCCAATAGGTTACCTTCCATACACATGTAACCAATTGGATAGATAGCCCATCCTACTATCACAAAGTTACGGAGTAAACGTACTGCGCCTACTACTTCTGGACTGCTTGATGCGTCGGCAACTTTCTTCACATCACCCATTGTTGCTTCGTACACAATACCCAAGTAACCTGCTGTTGAGATAACTCCCCAAAGGATAGTATTCGATGGATCGATAGCCTCACCAACATAGCCTGCTACCAGCATAACAACTGAATAGGCGATCAACTTCCACATGGTACTTACCTTACCACCGAAGGGCTTGATCAATAGATAGAACTCAACGCACATCAAAGGTACAGTAAGAGTCCAGTCAATGTAACGATACTGAGTTGGTGATTCACCTGTTTCCAAGTACAAATCACGCATGTAGAAGTAGTGAACGGCAGCAATGAAAGTAATCAGTGATGAAACTAACAAAGAAGTTTTCCATTTAGCATCAACTTGACTACGCTCAACCAAGAAAAAGATAGATGCGGCCAACATAGACATGTAGCCAGTAAAAAAAGTAAATCCAACGGCATCACCTGGTTGGAGGTTAGCGGCTAAGATGCTGCTTAGGTAACTTACACTTTCCATAAATTGTGAGAGATAAGAGGTTGAATGATTGTTTAATTTGGGTTAACAAAATGTGTTGCATTTAACAACGCTCTCATAACTAGCAATATGGGGGGTTTTGTTTTAACAAAATAAAGAATAGTCTGCTATTTTTTCTATTTTTTATTGTAAATTATTGAAAATCAGTAATCTATATCCGTAGATTTTTTCTAATAAAAAGTGAAAATGGTTCATTTTGAGTCAATGACTTGGCCTGTTTTGTCTACATGTTGACTAAAAAGAATAAATATAAAGGGTGGTAAATGAGTGAATGCCTGGCAAGGGTAATTTACTCATTTACCCTTGATCCACATGAACGCATGTGAAAAGAGGTTCTTTGTGTAGTATAGTTGTATCCAAAAAACAGGTAGCAAGCACAACGGACGTGAGATTGCTCTGCCAAAGAAGTATTATGGGGAGCAAAAATAAACAGCGCTTGGGTATCAGAGTATCATCTAAGCGCTGTTTAGGTATGTAATGAGGGTGTAAATATAAGGTAAGCCCCATCGATCTGTATCTATTTAGAGGTTAGCCACAATAGGTCCCATTTTATCCTGCGTAGGCAGGAACCTACTGTAAATAGAGATAGATAGCTTTTAAGTCTGTATCCGTCATGTTTTTAAATATCTCCCAGGGCATTGGTGAATCTTCAAAGATCCGGTCCGCTTTAAAATGAGTCACAAAGGTGTCCTCGGTCCAGGTATAGATGTGCCCTGTTTTAGGGTCCGGCGTTAGATTAGGAGCTTAAAGTGGTGTTTTTTTTCTTCGAAATCGCCTCTGCCAGCTAATGAAACCCCAGTATGTTCCATTTTTTGCATATTAAAAATAGTGTGACAGCCCTTACAGTTGGCTACGTTATTAGCCAAATACTTACCGTACTCTACCGTAGGCCCTACCTCCACCTCAGCCGCAATAGGTTCAGTTTGTTTATAAGGTTTGAGAAAGTATCTATTGACCACTTTTCCCACAAATGAATATTCGGTAGGAGGTACAGGGTTATGAACGGGCTTTTGAGCTCTTAAATAAGAAATAATAGCAGCCACATCGTAATCGCAGATTTGGGTAAAGGGCATAATAGGGATCATGGTATTGCCGTTGTGGTTGGTGGCAAAACGCATGGCTCTCGCTATGGCCCCATTTTTAATCTTACCGATTCCGGTTTCAAGGTCTGGAGTAAGATTAGGTATGTAGATATTACCAAAAGGTGGAGCAAAGTGGTTGCCTCCGGTAAGAGCTATCTTTTCTCCGCGTTTTATGGCAGCACTGTCTTTTCCCCGACCATGACAAGCGAAGCAGTGTGCAGGACCAAACGTAAGATACTCTCCACGGGCGATCATGGTGGAGTCGGTGGAGACTGTTACAGGCGGACAGAGGATGTCGTTAGTGGCTAAGGGAGCAAATTGAATAAAGGCTGCAAATAGCAAGACCACCAGAACAAGTCCGGCTAAAATTTTAACAAAGGTTTTCATTTCGACTTAGAGTTGAGTAGAAAAAGAAAATGGACGCTGAACGGGACTGAAAATACGCAGGGGTTTTTATACAGGAGAGTTACCGTACTTATCAGGGAGTATGAGCAACCCGGGGAGGCTTAGGAGCAATAAGTGCGTATGATTTTGTATCAGTGAAGTAGTAAAATAAATCCTATAACTTCCTTACAAACAACAGTTTTTCTGTTAATCCTTAGCTGGTATGATTTAAAAAAGGAATTGGGGTACGGGTTTTTACAACGTTCATTAACGTACCCTTTGGTATATATGACAGCGTATCAACTGGATTTCTTGCTCATTGAAGGTGATACATTATTGACGTCGTTTTTAAGTAGCAACATAATAGATATTTAGTCGATTCGTTGGAGCTTTTGAACAAGTAGGTAGGTTGATTTGGTTTGTATACTACTTATTTTTGTCGTTGAACTCATGAAGAATACGATGAGTTTTTAACCATACCCATATAACTCGTGTACTAACCCTTATTAATCCTGAAACATGCAACATAAACTACTAGGAATGACCCTTATTACGGCTACACTCATAGGTGCCGACGGAATGGCCCAATCCATCAGCTATCCCGCTACCCAGAAAATAGACCACGTGGACAACTACCATGATACCAACGTGTCGGATCCTTACCGTTGGCTGGAAGATGATCGTTCGGCAGAAACTGCGGCCTGGGTAAAGGTCCAAAACGACGCAACGTTTGGCTATTTGGACAAAATAGATTTCAAAAGCAAAATTTTTACGGATCTCGAAAAGGCTTATAACTACCCCAAGTATTCGGCTCCGCAGAAAAAAGGCGACTATTTTTACTTTTCTAAAAATGATGGCCTACAAAACCAGTCGGTACTTTTCCGACAAAAAGGCCTGAACGGTACGCCTGAGGTAGTGCTTGACCCTAACAAGCTATCGGCCGATGGGACTACCCGACTAACGGTTTTTAATCTATCCAAAGATGGGCGCTATGCGGTATGTGGCTTTTCGCAGGGAGGCTCCGACTGGCAGGAGTATCAGGTCATGAATATGAAAACCCTGAAAATGTTGGCAGACAAAGTAGAGTGGGTAAAAGTATCGGGCGCTTCGTGGCAGGGCGATGGCTTCTATTATAGCCGCTACCCCAAACCCGAAGGCAGCGCGCTAGCTGCCAAGAACGAAAACCACCAGGTTTTTTACCACAAGGTTGGTACTTCGCAGGCTGCCGACCAACTGATTTTTGAAGACGCCGCCAATCCACAGCGCTTCCATACCGTGCGGGTCACGGAAGACGAGCAATACGTGGCACTTTATGTAAGCGACCGCGGTAAAGGCAAAGATGGTAACGGTTTATGGGTTATGAAGAAGGGCGAATCCCGCTTTACTCCCGTTGTAGAAGATATCGCGGATTTTAGTTTCAGCCTGATTGATAACGTACCAGCGGGATTCCTGATCGAAACCAATCAGGATGCTCCCAACAGTAAGGTAGTAGTGTATAACCCAAAAGCAAAAATCTGGAAACCTTTCCTGCCTGAGCAACCTGAGCCTCTGACGAGCGTAGGTACGGCCGGAGGAAAACTATTTGCCGAGTACTCCAAGGACGTAACGACCCGGGTATATGTGTATGACCTGAAAGGAAAGAAAGAAAACGAAGTATCCCTGCCGGGACTGGGTTCCGCCGGAGGGCTTGGTGGAGACAAAGACGATAGTTTTGTGTTCTATACCTACACCTCGTTCAACTACCCACCCACTATTCTTCGGTACGACATCGCCTCTAAGAAAAGCACGGTTTTCCGAGCCCCGGAGGTGAGCTTTACTCCTGACGATTACGAAACCAAGCAGGTGTTTTACCCTAGTAAAGACGGTACCAAAATTCCCGCGTTCATTGTCTACAAGAAAGGACTTAAACTGGACGGAACGAACCCTACGATCCTGTATGGCTACGGCGGCTTCAATATCAGTCTGACGCCTTCTTTCAGCCCAACCCGAATTCCATTCCTGGATCAGGGCGGGGTGTTTGTGCAAGCGAACTTGCGCGGAGGTAGCGAGTACGGTGAAAAATGGCACGAGCAGGGCATGAAGCTCAAAAAGCAGAATGTATTTGATGACTTCATTGCGGCGGCCGAGTACCTGATTAAGGAAAAATACACTTCACCGGAGCGGCTAGCCGTGCAGGGAGGCTCCAACGGGGGACTATTGGTAGGCGCTGTTATCAATCAGCGCCCAGAACTCTTCAAAGTAGCGTTCCCGGCGGTAGGGGTCATGGACATGCTGAGATTCCATACGTTTACCATCGGCTGGAACTGGATAGCCGACTACGGTAGCAGCGACAACGCTGAGGAGTTTGAGGCTTTGTATAAGTATTCGCCTTTGCATAACATCACCGCCGGTGGCAAGTACCCGGCCACGATGGTCACTACCGCCGACCACGATGACCGCGTAGTACCGGCCCACTCCTTTAAGTATGCCGCTACTTTGCAGGAAAAGGCCGGGGCGTCTTCCACGAACCCTTTGCTGATCCGTATTGATACTAACTCCGGCCACGGGGCCAGCAATACCAAAAAGGCCCTGGAAACTACGGCGGATATCTATGCTTTTATGTTTAAGAACATGGGACTGACCTGGAAGTGATTTAGCTTGTTAGCGGGGCGCCCCGTGGCGTGGTTAGCTATTAGCTTGTTTGTCCTTGTCTGGCATAAGTTGACCACAGATAAACTTGTGGCCCTAGTAATAATTAGCTCCTAAGACCTTTGTGTAGGTTTTGGGGGCTATTTTATATGGTCAAATTAGAGAATGGTGTAGGAGGGGATTTAATCATCTCCTGTGCTGTCGGTTGTTATCAACTGACAGACGAAGAACGGGGAATTTGATTTAATTATGTCATGTATAAAAACCACTATTCACTTATGAAACCAGAAATGAGAATGCATGACATAACCCGTGCAGGTTGGAAACAATATGCACCACGGCAAAATTAGGATGCCTTGGGGGAGGTAGAGGTAATCACAGTACTCGCGACCCACTCAATCAGAACAAGGACTATGAAAGAACTTTCACTGATTAAAATCGAATCCTTGATCAATAGAATAGGCTTCAAATACAGCATTTTTCTCCCAAAATCGACGCACATAAGCTACAACAAAATACTTAGCTACTCCTCTTTCCATATGTATAATGTGCAATGAATCATCAGGAACAGTGCTTTTTTCAAAGGTTCTAATGGAACCCGATTTGAAAAGCAAAATGGACATGTCTTTGCTGATAGACATATCCCAGTACCCATCGTACCCTTCGGTGTAAGCTGCTCCTGAGCCAACATGTTGCTTGGTGAAATGACTTCACCATTTTTCTTCAAGGGCTCTTCTTTGTCTTGCGTTTTCCATGGAGTCTATTGGATAGTAAAAATTGATTCCTTTAAAACATAGTATATCTTTCGACCTAAGGTAATAAGCTGTTACTGTGGGTGTATTTCAGTTTTGGTTATTTGTGAAAAAAGGTGAGCTTTATGGTTTATTGACCCTACAATATCCTTTATCATGACCGAATCAGAGTTTCTGTCCTTAGCTTTATCGAAATATGAATCCATCAAGTCTTTAAATGGTTCTGCCACTTTTTATGAACACGAAAAGGACTTTGATGATATTTGGACCACTCT
>Ga0209491_10001330_pt1 | contig 48810 bp, 43 predicted proteins | sample BON02_FD_187213 | JGI IMG/M metagenome (GOLD analysis project Ga0209491, IMG submission 187213) | Freshwater microbial communities from Lake Bonney liftoff mats and glacier meltwater in Antarctica - BON-02 (SPAdes) (version 2) | ecosystem: Environmental > Aquatic > Freshwater > Ice > Glacier...
ACTCTTGAACTTGATTGCTTCGGTCACCGTTTGGTGAGGCGCGTTTTCGCTCCTAGATTGGTTTCTTTTCATTCAACTCCAATCACTTCACCATCGGTGACTCTTTTTCCACTGCATTGTTACGGCTAAGTGATGTCCCTGAGAATCGAAGATCTGCACACGATTGTTCATTCGTTCGGCGACAAAGACGTTTTCATCGCCGTCCAATGCGATGGCATGAGGGGTCTGGAATTCGCCCGGACCGATGCCTTTCTTTCCCCAACTCAGGAGCGGCTTCCCCTCGGGTGAATATTTGACGATCCGCGAATTTCCGTAGCCGTCTGCCACATAGATATACCCTAAGGAACCGACTACGACTGCCGTAGGTTGATTGAATCGATCAAGTTCCTCACCCGGAAGATCCGCGCAACCAAGCGTGAGCAGAAGCTGACCCGATGGACTGAATTTAAGAATAAGGTGTCGCCCGAGGTCGGTGGTCCAAATATTATCCCAGGGATCAATATGCAGTCCATGAAGCCAGTATGCTTCGCTAATGGGTGATGGAGGGCTTTGGGTGAGATCGTAGTTTATCGATGGAGTGATGGAATCATCGCCAATGGATTCGGAAAATTTGCCGTTTGGACTGAGACGGAAAAGAGGGTGTCGTCCCCGATGGACGATGTAGATACGTCCTTGGGAATCTTCAGCCAGGTTGCTCACCATCCGACACCCAAATCCATCGGGAAGGAGGGGCCAGTCTTCTTGGCGGTGATAGTGAGCGCTCATGAGTTAGAATTAACCATTCGGCTAACGGCTATTAACGGGAAAGTGGATACTTGTGCTGATTCTGACAAGGCACAGCGATCGCTGCGAACCGGTCAAATTAACTGACCAGATACGTTAGTTCTACTGGGGGAACTTGGATGGCTCATCGTTAAAGCTCCCGGGGGCTCATTCCCCGTTCTGCCGGATAGCAGAATCCTTCGGCTTGATTGCTGCCGACCTCGGCGAGGCGGGCTAAGATCCCCTCTCGGGCTGAAGCGATGGAGAACAAGCTGGCCTCGACTTTACTTGGGATTTGGGAAATACCCCGACGCCCGCAATAAGCGGGTAAACTTGCTCATGGGATGGCTGCTCGACCGGTATCCAAAATTCAATTTAAGGATTCTGCTGAAAATCTGCCCATGGGCGCAGTGGAATTGAGGGCTGCACCGCAGGGTTGACCGGAAATGGGGGCCAGTAGCCTTGGATGATCGCTTCCACCGAAGCAGTGACAGAGGCGTGCAAATGTTCCATCGATTCTTGGGATGAGGCCGCATAATGAGGAGTCAGGGTCACTTGCTCGATTGTCCGGAGCGGACTTGCAGCCGACAGGGGTTCTGTTTCCATGACATCCAGTGCGGCCCCGCCAATGTAATTTTGCTCCAAGGCATGCACTAGCGCGGCCTCGTCTACCACGCCACCGCGGCTCGTATTAATCAGAAAAGCAGTCGACTTCATCGTCTGAAAAGCCTCTTCACCTATGAGGTGTTTGGTTTGGGCATTGAGCGGGAGATGAAGGGAGATCAGGTCGGACTCGCGCAGCAACTGGTCGTGGGTGACCAGCTCGACCCCGCAGTCGTCGGGGAGAGAACTGACATAAGGATCCGTCGTCAGAATTCGCAATCGAAAGCCCTGCATTTTGCGGGCTACGGCTTGGGCGATTCGGCCCCAACCGATCAAACCCAGAGTGAGGCTACTGACGCGGCGCAGCGGCGGGGCGAGGGTAAAATCGTGCCACCCGCCGGCTCGTAGCCGCCGGTCGAAATAGGCGATTCTTTTCACACTCGCGAGCAGGAGGGCAACGGCGTGATCGGAGACTTCTTCGGTGCAAAAGTCAGCCGCATTGGCCACAATTACGCCTTTTCGTGTGGCAGCCGGAACATCGATACTGTCGACGCCCACGCCGTAACGAATAATGGCGCGACATTCCGGCAGAGCGTCGATGACCCTGGCGGTCAGAGGCGTATCCGCATTCTCAAGAAGAATAATGGCTGCGTTCGCGCAGGACGCGATGATCTCATCCTCCGTTCGGGCGGTCCGGAGTATGAGCTCGGCACCGGCGGCCTGAATCCGTTGCTGTTCCAAATCATAGGTAAAGTTGCAGTCCACGTTGACGACTTGGAGGGGGGAGGGCATGGGGAATATATCTAAGGGTCGGGTGAGGTTGCGTTCAGTTTGTGGATATTTGCTGAACGGGCAAAATTTATCCCTTGGTCACATTGATTGCCCGGTGCCTCAGTCCGTTATTTGAGCGGTCAGGCGTTTCCTCTTTTACATCATTTTCATCGAGGCACGTTTATGAGATTTACCGTATCAATAGGGGTGGATTTGGGAAATAAATGTTACCAGATGGAGCCCTTTGACACGTCGTGAGAGAAGGGCCTCTGTCGGTGACGATGGCAGGGCAACCCCCACCTCTACCGGCTGCCATCCAACGTATCGCCAACGCTAAACTAGCTACCACAATGAAAAAAAATCCACTCAGGAGCGCGCTGTTACTGGCCCCGCTCTGCTTGCTTCCCGTTTTCGCACAGATTGCGACCGACGATTCGACTAACACGGATGACCAAGATGAGATCATCAGCCTTTCCCCGTTCGTGATTACTGAGTCGGAGGAGCAGGGCTACCATGCGCAGCAAACGATGGTCGGCAGCCGCACGGCCAAAGATCTGATCGAGCTTCCCGCGAGCGTAAGCATTATCAACATGGAGCAGTTGAGCGATCTGGGCGCGATCTCCGTGCACGATGCGCTGCGCTATACAGTTAGCGGCGTGACGCAGAATCAGTCCTTTAATGATGATGTGAACATCCGCGGTTTTCGTGCGGGTTCTGCCCTCCGCAACGGCGCAGTGAGAAACGCTGGCAACAAAGGCGGGCCTCTCTACGACATCGAACGCATCGAAGTCTTGAAAGGCCCCGCCGCCATGTTAAATGGCTCCAACGGCGGCATCGGTGGCAGCATCAACTACGTTTCGCGCAAACCAACCGCCACGAAGAAGGGCGAAGTCAAACTCTCGGTGAACGAGATCGGCGCGGTGCGCCTGCAGGCCAACGCGACCGGGCCGCTCCATTCGTCGGAGAAGTTCAAAGTGAACTACCGCGTGACGCTGGGTGGCCTCAAGTCCGACGCCCCGCGCGGCAAGGAGATTGAGTGGGAAGACCAGAAATTCTACGGCGGCGCGCTCGCCTTCTATTTTGGCAACGCCAGCAGCCTGACGGTGAACGCCTACTACTGGATCAACAACGACTACCTTTACCTGCTCGACCACTTGGACATCTCGGTCCCCAAGGATGCCACCACCGGCTTGATCGACGCGAAGTTTAATCAGTATTCGACGAAGGAGTATGCTCCGGGAAGAAAACAGGATGCGTTCTGGCCGCTGAAGAGCTCCGCCATCGACGTGACCTACCTCTCGCAGTTGACGGACAACACCAATTTGCGCGCGGCCTATTATTACAATCGGCATGATGATCGTCGGGAAAATAACCGCGGTATCACCGTCGCAGCGGACAATTACACCGTGAATCGGCAGGACATCCGCAACAACAACGGTGACACCAGCCAGAGCTTCCAGATTGATCTGCTGCACAAATTGAAGCTCAGCTTCGTGACGATCGACAGCATCGTCGGGGTCGACGGTGGCGTGAGCGATTCGTGGCAGGATCAATCGGTGGCGACCAACATGCCGCCGGCCGATAGCCGCACGGGTGTGCCGCCCAATGACGACGCTTGGTTCGCACAGTTTCCCAATGACGACACGTATTTCATCAACCGTCCGGCCGGAGTGGCCGGTCCGGCCCCGACCCGCACTAGCACCTACGCGACCAGCCTGTCTTATTACTTCCAAGAGAATCTGTCGTTCTGGAATAATCGCCTGATCTTCGTCGGCGGCCTCCGCTGGTTCCAACCAGGCGGCACTTCAAAGAACAATGTCACGGGAGTGATCTCAGACCGCTCGGACACCAAATTCCGCGTCCACAAGTATGGCGCAGTCTTCAAGGTGTTGCCGTCGCTTTCCGTCTATTTCACCGATGCGCAAAACGTGTTTCCGGCGGGGGCAGGACGCACCGATAAGTTCATCCAGTCCGACATGTTGGGTGAACCCTACAAGGACTCGCTGGGCAAGCTCCGCGAAGGTGGCGTCAAGTTTGACCATACGTTCTCGAAGACCCTGAGCGTCTATGGCACGTTGGCAGTGTTCCAGATGGAGCAAACCAACATCCGCACGTTCGGCGTGCTGCCCGACTCGGGCAACACGGGCTTGGTGCAGTCGGCCAAGGACTCGGCGGAAGGCTGGGAGACGGACATCGGTTTCCAATTGAAGACCGATCAAGGCCGGGCCGACATTCTCTTCACCTACTTCAAGGGCGACTCGGCGATCGCCGCTGACGAGGGCAAGGCCTACGTCCGGCAGGCCAACGCCTTTGTGCCGGAGAAGTTCAGCGCCTTCGCCAAGTTCTCGTGGACGAGTGGGCCGTTGAAGGGATTTCGAATTGGTGGCGGCATCGAGACGGAGGCGGAAAAACGCTACGGGGCCTACCTGCTGGAGCGTCCTCTGCTCGCCGACGTCTTCGCGGGCTATCAGGTGAGCGATCGCTTCGACCTACAGTTAAATCTCAGCAACGTCACCAACGAACGGTATGTGTTGCAAACGGCTGCGAGCGGTTTGGTGCAAGGCTCGGATATTTCCCACGCCAAACTGACCGTCAGATATAAGTGGTAGTTCTCTCTCTGACCGCCGCCTGATTAACTTGGGGTTTTTGCCCCAAGTTGGTCAGGCTTGGTGTGGTTGAAATAAGTAAACGGCAAATGACTGGTCATGGATAACCAGTCATTGAGGCCTAAAGCCTAAAGCCTTCCCCTTCCTGTATTCATTTATAAGAAATAATGAAAAAACAGTAGCGTCCCATAGAATGAAATCCTGACATATTGGAAAACAACAAATTACAGAATCTGTCAAGCTGTGGGATGCAACGAGGCAGAAAATGAACCCTTTGCTTACATAACACTATTAACATAAACAAATTGATATTCAATTCCTATGGGACGCTACTGATGAAAAAACTCTTAATAATAGTAGTATCAATTTATTTTTCATTGGGACTGGAATCTCGCGCTGACGGTCGGGTTGACCGCTCAGAGTCGGCGATAGATGTGGGGGCGCGAAAGCAGCTTTTCATCGATCACAAGTTCATCGAGATGAGTGAGGGAATAGAACTGGTAATGAATCCTCCGGTGCGCACGGGCGAAGTCCTGATTGAGCCGGATGCACCTTGGGAAAAAAATCTCGAGATATACGGTTACAACAGCGTTCTCAAGGAGAAGGATGGGCGGATTAGGATTTGGTATGGTGTGCGCACTCAGCCCGACAGGAGTAAATTCATCGGCGTGGCCTATGCAGAGTCCACCGATGGAATACATTTCACGAAACCAATTTTGAACCTGGTGGATTATGAGGGCACACGGAGAAATAATTTCGTTTTTCCAGTCGATCCAAGCATCATGTCGGTTGGGGGTAGCTCGATCTTTGTGGACGCGAATCCGGCGACACCAGCGTCCGAACGTTATAAAAGCTGGGTGAAGGTTTATCCCAAGATAAACCAGAAACCGAAGAATCAGCATCGCGTATTCACTTCGCCTGATGGGTTACATTGGAATGAAACGGCACCTACGGTAACGGGACTGCGGGCCGCTGACACTCAACCCACTTGGTTTTGGGATCCACGAATCCAACGCTATATCGGCTACAGCCGGGAATGGGTTCAGTTTCCGGGAGAAAGAAGGATTCGCATGGCGAGTTACAACGAGTCGGACGATCTGCATGCTTGGGAAAAATCTCAGATAGTCTTGGCGGCAGATGAAGCCGATAGCGTGGCCAGCGTGAGGCCACGACTAGATTTTGGGCCGTCTATAACCATGGAGGGGGAAACGATTATCATTCCCCCCGATGCCCGGAACTCGGGCCATCCGGTTAAAGGAACCTCCGCCGAATTCGATGCCAACCAAGTTCCCCTACCGGGTGGTCCCATGGATATCTATGGCCCAGGGGTGGTTCCTTATCTGGAGGCTGATCAGGTCTATATTTCACTCATGACGATGTTCTATCATTGGCAAGGGGATGGGGCACCCGAAACCAGTGATATTCGTTTGGGTGTGAGCCGTGATGGCCGCCATTTTTCCAAACCAGGCGGGCGCAAGCCATTTATTGGAGTCGGACCGGCGGGGGCATTCGATTCCAAATGGATTTGGTGGATGCCTTCGCCCATCCGGATGGGCGATGAACTTTGGTTGTATTATTTCGGCGCTAACATGAATCATGCCTTTCAGATCGATTCGGCCGTTTCAGCAAAGACCGGGTCCACGATCATTTCCCGCGCGGTGATGCGCTTGGATGGGTTTGTTTCGATGGATTTCGGGTTTTCAGGAGGAGAAGTTATCACTCCTCCGATACGGTTTGAAGGTGAGCAATTGGAGCTGAACATCAACACCGGGGCGGGGGGGATGGGCCAGGTAGAAATTCTGGATGATAGCGGTGCGCCAATTCCAGGTTTTACCCTCTCGGATGCGGATCAATTAAACACCAATAATGTGAGGGCGGTGGTCACGTGGGACGGGCGATCTGATGTTTCGGCCCTAGTGGGTAGAACGGTCCGCCTGCATTTCAAGATGCGCAGCACCAAACTCTATGCATTTCAATTTCGATGAAATGACTAAGATATTAATCCGTCTGTTGGTCGGCGATTTTCTCGTCGGTGTGCGTTTACCCTAAATTTCTAGTATTATGATTACATCCCTATCTTCAATCTGGACCCGCTTGGCGGCGCTCCTGTTCGTATTATCCCCCGCCTTTTCGCTCGTTGTAGTAAAAGCGGAAAAAGATCCGCACTCCGTTTCGGTAGCGGACATTGGTTCTCGTCGAGAACTGTTCGTGGAAAACTCTTTGGTCGATCGGGTAACCGGCGCGGCAGAACTGAAGCTGCATCATCCGACTCCCCGTGAGACGGTGATCGTGCACGATGCGCCGTGGGAAGGCGCGGGCAGCGGTTATCACAGTTTGTTCAAGGACGGTGATCTTTACCGGATGTATTACAAAGCGTGGCAACGCACGGTGGGTCCGGGGACACCCAACACGGATGACAATCCGCTGCTCACCGCGTATGCGGAAAGCAATGACGGCATTCATTGGCGCAAACCCGCGCTGGGTCTCCATGAGATTGCCGGCACCAAGACCAACAACATTGTGATGGTCAGCGGGAAAGTGGGCGGGGTGGACGCGGATGCTGGGCATCCGGCGGTGTTCAAAGACGAGAACCCCAACGCGGCCCCCGACGCTCGATACAAGGCAATTTTGCGTTCCCGCGAGCCGAAGGGATTACTCGCATTCAAGTCGCCGGATGGCATTCATTGGACGCCACTGACGGATAAACCGATCATTACCGATGGCGCTTTTGATTCCCAGAATCTCGCGTTCTGGGACAGCGAGCGGCAGGAGTATCGCGCTTACTGGCGTTACTTTGCCAAGGGCGGAAAGTATGAGCACGACGACCGTAATCCGATGGGCGTGCGAGCGATCCGCACGGCGACCTCGCAGGATTTCATTCATTGGGAGAACCAGGCGGATCTGACTTACGAGGATTCTCCGCCGGAGCAGCTCTACACCAACGCGATCAAGCCGTATGCGCGAGCGCCTCATTTGCTGATCGGGTTTCCCATGCGTTACATCGATCGGGGATGGTCGGATAATATGAAAGAACTCCCGAATGCGGAGCATCGCCAATGGCGGGCTGACCGGGGTCTGCGCTTGGGCACTGCGTTGAGCGACGGCCTGTTCATGGCGAGTCGCGATGGGGTAAATTTCAAGCGTTGGAACGAGGCGTTTTTGCGTCCGGGCATTGAACGCGATGGCGCATGGAGTTATGGCCAGCAAGGCGTGGCGTGGCACATCGCGGAGACGAAATCTTCGATTCCAGGCGCACCCAATGAACTTTCGATTTATACGGATGAACATTACTGGAGTGGTGACATTGGCAGCACCGTGCGCCGCCACACGCTGCGGCTTGACGGATTCGTGTCGTTGCAAGGCAAGGCTAAGGGCGGCGAACTGCTGACTAAGCCGATCAAGTTTTCCGGCAACAAACTGGTGCTGAATTATTCGACCTCGGCGGCAGGGACGGTGAGGGTTGAAATTCAGGATGCGGCGGGCCGACCTCTGCCCGGTTACTCGTTGAAAGAGTGTGCGCCGCTGTTTGGTGACACGATTGAGCGGCAGGTGCGATGGCAGCACGGTGATGACGTGAGTGCGCTAGCGGGTAAGGCGATTCGGTTGCGTTTTCTGGTAGAGGATGCCGACGTCTATTCCTACCAATTCAAGAATTAGGAGGGCCGATTACTCGGCCTAGATTTCAATCAGAATACTCCATGTCAATCCTTCGTGCAACCCCTTGGCTAGCCCTTCTGTTGTCGGTCGGTGCCGGTGGCCTTTTCGCCGGTTCATCGGCTGGCGCCAAAGCGGGCACTATTCACATCGGTTCGCAGCGGGAGTTGTTTGTCGATGAGTTCCTGATCGAGCGGAAGGCCGATCTTGAACTGCAGTTGCATTCACCGGTGCCGCAGGAAGTGGTGATGACCCGGGATGCTCCGTGGGAAGGGTCGGGGAGCACGTTCGAGACGATCTTTCGTGATGGTGAGATCATCCGGCTGTATTACATGGGCATGGAACTCACGAATGTTGATGGTTCCAAGCTACGAGATAATCCCGGGCATACCGAACCGCGAAATGCCGTGGTGTGTTATGCGGAAAGCAAGGATGGCGTGCATTGGACGCGCCCCGAGCTGGGCCTGTTTGACTTCAATGGTTCCAAAGCGAACAACATTATCTGGGATGCGGCTTTTTTGGATAACTTCGTCCCCTTCAAAGACGCGAATCCGGACTGTCCGCCGGACGAGCGTTACAAGGCAGTATCATCAGGAAAAGGCGGGCTTTATGCGCTCAAGTCGAGTGACGGAATTCATTGGAGTTACCTGCAGCAAGACCCCATCATCACCCGCGGGAAATTCGATACCCAAAACAACGCTTTTTGGGATCCGATGAGAGAACAGTATTGGTGCTATGTCCGGGATTTTCATGGACCGGACGGCAAGCCGACGGATAATACCAAGACTGGGGTTCGTGATATCTTGGTCGCGACTTCGAAGGATTTTCGCAATTGGACCGAACCGCGGCGGTTGGACTACGGCGACTCACCCGACGAGGCTCTCTACGTGAATGGGGTTCGGCCTTATTATCGGGCTCCGCACCTATTTGTCGGATTCCCCCTGCGTTACATTGATCGGCCCTATTCGCCGGCGGCCCTGCGCGACCTGCCTGATCCGGAGCACCGTCGGGCGCGGATGGCGTTCAGTCCCCGCTATGGCACGGTCCTGACGGATGGGATGTTCATGAGCAGCCGGGATGGCAAAAAATTTCATCGCTGGGATGAGGCGTTTATCCGTCCGGGTCCCCAGCGTAAGGACAATTGGGTTTATGGGGATGCTCTTGTCTCCATCGGGCTCTTGGAAACCCCGGCGGAAGATCCCACTGCGGAACCGGAGTTGTCCCTGTATACGCACGACGATCATTGGAAAAGACCGACGCGACTGCGCAGAAATACGATCCGGATCGATGGATTTGTCTCGCTGCATGCTAAGCGAATCCCCGGCGAGTTTGTGAGCAAACCACTCACGTTTACGGGACGCGAACTGAGTCTGAATTTCGCGACCTCCGCGGCCGGATCGATTCGGGTGGAGATTCAGGACGAAGCCGGCCAGCCGCTCCCGGGATTCTCTCTCGCCGACGGTGACGAGTTGTTCGGCGATACGATTAATCGCACGGTGAGTTGGCACGATCGCACGGACCTGAGTGCCTTGGCCGGTCGTCCCATTCGACTGCGCATGGTCCTGAGTGATGCGGACCTGTATTCGCTTAAATTTGAAGAATAAATCTAACCTCAAAAACCCACCCCATGAAATCGTCACTTATTATTTACCGCAGTAGTTTTGTTTTGCTGATTATCGTGCTCCTACAGGCATGCGCTGCCCCGGAGTCGGTCACAGATATTGGCAATCGCAGGGAACTCTTCGTCGAAGATAGTTTGATTGAGAAATTTGAAGGTGGGGCGCACCTGCGACTGCATCACCCGGTAATTCGGGAGTTATCGCTCAAACATGATGCGCCGTGGGAAGGCACGGGCTCGGGCTATCATTCCATCTTCAAGGATGGCGACCTTTACCGGATGTATTATAAAGCGTGGAACATTAATCCTATTTATGAAGCGGATCGTTCCCGGACGGAGCACGCGCCTCATCCGCTTTTTTGTGCTTACGCCGAAAGTGACGATGGCATCCAATGGCGGAAACCAAATTTGGGGCTGTATTCATTTAACGGATCCAAGGACAACAACATCGTGATGGTCAGCGGTCTCGTGGGAGAATTGGATGTGGATGCGGGACACCCCGCGGTGTTCAAGGACGACAATCCAGATGCGCCTGAGGATACGCGTTACAAGGCGATTTTCCGTTCGCGAGGTGAGCGAGGATTGTTGGCATTTAAGTCGGCGGATGGGTTCAACTGGTTGCCGATGCATGATCGCCCGATCATTACGGATGGGGCGTTTGATTCCCAGAATCTCGCGTTTTGGGACGTTGATCGCGGGGAGTATCGGGCTTACTGGCGGTTCTTCGATGAAGGCACGAAGGATGAGCCCTACGCGGGGGTTCGGGAAATCCGCACGGCGACCTCGCCAGATTTTATCCACTGGGAAAACTTTGAAGACCTGACTTATCAGAATTCGCCGCGGGAGCACCTCTACACGAATCAAGTGCGACCCTACTATCGGGCGCCGCACCTCTATATTGGCTTTCCGACGCGGTATCGCGAGCGAGGTTATCTCGATAAAGGAGATGCGGTGCATGGGGCAAAACTTCCCGGAACGCATGAGGAGTTAATCAGTCGCTGGTCGGAGACGTTGCGGGAGCTCCCTGAGCTCGATGCTCGAATCCAGCGGGCGAAATCCAATGAACGTTATGGCGCGGCCATCACCGAAGGGTTGCTGATGGCGAGTCGGGACGGGGTGAACTTCAAACGTTGGAATGAAGCGTTTTTGCCTCCGGGGATTGAGCGCACGGGCAGTTGGAACTATGGCCACCAGTATATCGGTTGGCACGTCGTCGAAACCAAATCCGACCTCGAAGGCGCACCGAATGAACTCTCGCTCTACGCGGGTGAAAGTTACTGGACGGGGAAGGGCAGTGCATTGCGTCGCTACACCTTGCGGATCGATGGTTTCGTTTCCGTGCAAGCGCCCGCTTCAGGGGGCGAATTGCTGACTCAGCCGATCAAGTTTTCCGGACAAAAATTGTCATTAAATTTTGCCACCTCGGCCGCGGGCCGCGTGCGAATTGAGATTCAGGATCTGGCCGGGAATCCGATGCCGGGTTACGCGTTGGCAGAGGCTGAAGCGCTCTTTGGCGATACGGTTGATCGGCCGGTGCAATGGCGGCACGGTAGTGACGTGAGCTCATTGGCCGGTAAAGCCGTGAGGCTGCGTTTCGTGTTGGAGGATGCACAGGTCTATTCCTACCAGTTTCAGAATTGAGTCATGGAGTGCGCCCCACCGCTGCGCCCGATATAAATCGGGCTACGATAATTGATTTTATCCATGATAAATGAGAAAGCCACACCCCTCGAAAATAACAGTTCACCAAATAATATAAAATGAAAGACGTGCGTTTATTTTACCTCAGTCTCCTCTGGGTCCTACCTTACTCCGTGATGTCAGCAGCGTCGCCCGCTGTTACCGATCTCGGCGATCGGCGAGAGCTGTTTGTCGACGAGTTCCTCATTCAGCAGAAGACCAATTTGGAACTGAAATTACATTCGCCAGTGCCGAAAGAAGTTGTGATGGTCCGTGATGCTCCTTGGGAAGGCAGTGGCAGTCATTTCGAGACTATATTTCGTGATGGTGGGATCATCCGGATGTATTACATGGGTATGGAGCTCACGAGTGCGGATGGCTCCAAATTTCGTCACAATCCCGGGCATGTCGAACCGAGGAATGCGCTGGTGTGCTACGCCGAAAGCACGGATGGAATCCATTGGACTAAGCCAGATCTCGGATTGTTTGCGTTTAATGGTTCCAAGCAGAATAATATCATCTGGGATGCGCCCCGCTTGGATAACTTCGTGCCCTTCAAAGACTCGAATCCGGACTGCCCGGCGGACGAACGTTACAAGGCAGTGTCATCGGGAAAAGGTGGGCTTTATGCACTAAAGTCGAGTGATGGGATTCATTGGAGCTATCTCCAGAAAGAGCCCATTATCACGCGGGGTAAGTTCGATACGCAGAACAATGCGTTTTGGGATCCAGTGAGGAAGCAATATTGGTGCTACGTCCGGGATTTTCACGGACCGGATGGTGAACCGACGGATGACACCAAGACAGGGGTTCGTAATATCTTGGTCGCGACCTCGAAGGATTTTCGCAATTGGACCGAACCGCGGCAGCTGGACTACGGCGACACGCCGGAAGAGGCTCTCTATATCAACGGGATACGGCCCTATGCGAGAGCACCACACATTTTCCTGGGCTTCCCTGCGCGCTATATTGACCGTCCTTACAGTGCGGCGGCTATGCGGGATCTGCCGGATGCAGAGCACCGTCGCGCACGGATGAAATTCAGTCCTCGCTATGGCACTGTGCTGACTGATGGCGCGTTCATGACGAGTCGCGACGGTCTCACGTTTCATCGGTGGGGGGAAGCGTTCATCCGTCCCGGTCCGGAGCGGCGCGACGGCTGGGTGTATGGTGACGGTTTTGTCAAGATTGGCCTGCTGGAGACTCCCGCTGAAGATCCCACGGGGGAACCCGAGCTGACGCTCTACACCCACGAAGGTCACTGGAAGGGGCCAACCCGTTTGCGCCGAAATACGATCCGGATCGATGGATTTGTCTCGCTGCATGCTAAGCGAATCCCCGGCGAGTTTGTGAGCAAACCACTCACGTTTACGGGACGCGAACTGAGTCTGAATTTTTCGACCTCCGCTGCGGGATCAATTCAGGTGGAAATTCAGGACGCAGACGGCCAGCCGGTGCCGGGATTCTCTCTCGCGGATTGCGACGAGCTGTTTGGCGATACGATTGATCGCACGGTGAGTTGGAGGGATCGCACCGATTTGCACGCCTTGGCGGGCAAATCTATTCGACTGCGCATGGTCCTCAGTGATGCGGATCTCTATTCGCTAAAATTTGAAGATTAGCGCTGGCCCAGCCTTAATGCTGTTTATGAAAGCGTCAGATTTTATCTATTCCCCATTATTGCTCGTGTTAATGGCGGTCAACTTCACCCAAGGGGAGCAGACTGAGGCCCGGGCTGAAAGGCCTAATATTTTATTGATCATTGCGGACGATCTCGGCTTTTCGGACATCGGCTCCTATGGCGGTGAAATCGAAACGCCGAACCTTGATCGATTGGCGCAGCAAGGGACGCGTTTTACTCAATTTTATAACAACGCGGTCTGTGTCACGACACGGGCATCGGTTTATTCGGGGGCGTATCCGCAGCAGGGGCAGGGTTTCGAGGGCATGCTGCGTCCGAATATGGTCACCCTGGGGGAAGCCATGCAGGGGGCAGGGTATGAGACCAGTTTGATTGGGAAATGGCATCTGGGCAGCACGGCGCCACAGCGGCCGATTGATCGTGGATTTGAAGATTACTATGGGGTGCTCAGCGGAGCCTGTAACTTTTTTGATCCGAGTATTCCGGATCCACTGTTCTACGGAAACAATGGTGCGAACCGTCCTTTTGCGCATAACGACACGTTGGTGACGGAGTTTCCCGACGACTTTTACACGACCGATGCTTTTTCAACGCATGCGGTGGAACGCATCCAGCACGCGCAGAAATCGGGGATCCCGTTTTTTATCAATCTGTGCTACACCGCGCCCCACTTTCCGCTGCAGGCTCCGGCCGAGGATATCGCCCGCTACCGGGGGAAGTATTCCGAAGGTTATCGCGCGTTGAGAGAACGTCGTTACCAGCGGCAAATCGAGTTGGGCATCGTGGATCCGGCGGTGACTCCGCTCGGGGATGCCGATGATAAAACCAGTGATTATCGTTACGATTATGACGTTCCGCGGTGGGAGGATTTGGACGACGCCACCCGGGCGCGTGAGGAGCGGCGGATGGAAGTTTATGCGGCCATGGTGGACCGGATGGATCAGGGAATTGGCCGGGTGCTGACGGCGCTCGAAGAGAGCGGACAAATGGACAATACGCTGGTGATATTTATCTCTGATAACGGCGGCTGTGCCAGCCTGCCCACGGTAGATAAAATGGCCGAATATGACGCCTTTAATCGGGATGTCCCGATCGGAGAAAAAGACGGCTATGAGTTTGTGGGACCGTCTTGGGGGTGGGCGCAAAACACGCCTTTCCGGCGCTACAAAGGTTGGAACTATGAAGGTGGATTCTGCACCCCGATGATTGTGCGGTGGCCGGGGCGAGTAGCCCCTGGTGCGCTCACGAATGAAGTCGGTCATGTCGTGGATTTTATGCCGACGTTTTTAGAATTGGCGGGAATCAGTTATGCCGAAGCGGCGGGTTCGCGCGAGGTGTTGCCGCTGGTGGGGCGCAGTCTGCTTCCGGTCTTTACCGGCGGTCCAGTTCGCCCACGAGACGAGATGCTTTGTTGGGCGCTAATGGGCAATCGGGCGGTGCGCGATGGCGATTGGAAAATGGTCTGGGGCGCGAGCGATCAACGATGGGAACTTTACGATCTGGTTGCCGACCGCTCTGAATCAACCGACCTCGCTTCCTCCCAGCCTGCGCGGGTGAAGCGAATGACGGCTGCCTGGAATCAGTGGGCGATTCTAACGGAAGTTCATGACTAGGTTGTGGCCCGGCTTTCCTCTCAGCCCTTCGACTCGCGGGATTGGATTACTTTTCGAGGTGGTCTCAACGACCTCTCAGCGGCTTTCGATCATCCGGGAACTCCCGACTCCCTCAAAGCCATCATCACTTTTCATGAATAAGACAGCGACCTGCCGCGAGACCTTCGACGACGGACCTGCCGGGTGGTGGGGGTGGGGAGGAAACCACCTTGGCCTCCAGACCCTCCCTCATCAGGACAGTTATCTCGAAACAATCAGCCCCAGGTGGATTGACTACAATCACGCGCCTCCAGGGGGCCGGCTATCTGCACCTGCTTTTCCGCTCGATATCGTCCCGATGGGTGATCCGGGTAGGGACCTTCACACCGTGCGGCCGGAACGCGACTACCCGGTTTGGAGATCAAACCTTCCCGAAGGGCGACGGCAATTCGACCAATTCGAAATCCACTATCCATGAACTCATACGCATCACCCACGAAATCTCCGATTTTGACAGCTTTCGTCCCCCGGCTAGGCGAAGAAGAAAAACAAATTGCCCATGAAATTTGCGAAAGCTTCGTGCCGGAACGTTTCTTCGATCTGCATGCGCACCTTTTGCGGGGGGATCAGTTTCCGGACGGCAAGCGGCCTTCGTATTTGAACGGCGATGTTCTCTTAGGCGCGACGGCGTATCGGGAGGCGATGGCGGATATTTTCGGATCGAGAGAATGGAGCAGTCTATTTTTTGGATTTCCCGCCAAGCGCAATGATACCTCTGCCATCAACGAGTGGATTGGGAAGGAAGTGGATTCGCTGGAAAATGGGTCGCAACCACTCTGGTTGTGCCCGCCCGATGCCGATGCCAAGGCGGTCACGGCTCAGCTTCAGGGTGGATCTTTTGTCGGCCTCAAGCCCTATCACCTTTATGCTCCGAGTGAGGACACCGATCAGGCGTCCATTGAATCCTTCGCTCCCGAATGGATGTGGGAGGCCTGCCATGATTCCGAGTCCGTGCTCATGCTTCATATCATGCGGGATGCTGGCATTTCCGATTCGGAGAATCAGGCGACTCTTCGCCGCCTGCTGACAAAGTACCCCAAATGCCACCTTGTGCTTGCCCACATTGCCCGTTCTTTCAACTACCGCTGCGCCCGTGGGAATCTGCGCTGGTTGAGTGAGTTTGAAAACGTGTGGCTCGACACATCGGCCATCACGGAAACGGAAACCTTTCGGATTGCTCTTCAGGAATTGGGGGCCGCTCGGATTGCTTACGGAAGTGATTTTCCCATCAGCCATGTGCGGGGGAAAGCCATGACCGTGAGCGGCGCTCCGCGCTGGTTTTACAGCAGCGAGGTGGCCTATTCCCAAAGTGGCATGCCTCTCGTCGGGATGGAATCTCTGCGTTGTTTGCGCGAGGCCTGCGAGGATCTTGGACTCGGCGATGATGACTTGCGTGGTATCTTTGAAGTCAATGCGCTGCGGGCATTGCGACGCGATCAGGAACAGACCGCACCCAAGTTTGGACCTGACCTTTGGAGTCATGCGAAATCGGTCATCTCCTGTGGGACTGGGCTCCGTTCAAAATGGGCGGAACTCTACGATCCCGGCACTTGGCCATCGTATTTCTCGCGCTGCAAAGGGTCCCAAATTTGGGATATCAACGGACGGATGTACACCGATTTTGCAGCCGGCGCGGGGGCCATTGTGCTCGGCTATTCCGATCCGGTGGTTGATCAGGCAGTACGTCAAAGCATTTCCCGGGGCACGTATTGCACATTGCTTTCGCCTCAGGAGGTCGAACTTGGCGAACTTCTCTTGGAGCTGCATCCTTGGGCGGGCCGCGTGCGCTACGCGCGGGGCGGCGGGGAGGCGATGGGGATCGCGGTGCGTATAGCCCGCGCCGCCACGGGGCGGAGCGGGGTGGCGTTTTGCGGCTATCACGGTTGGCAGGATTGGTACTTGGCGGCGAATCTCGGGGATGGGGCCGCCTTGGATGGTCATCTACTTCCAGGTTTGCAGCCTTTGGGTGTCCCCCGTGAGCTCAAGGGAACCTCCGTTCCGTTTAAGTACAATGATCTGGCCGCATTTGAGGCGGCGCTGGTCGCGTTGGGTGGAAGCCCGGCCGCCATCGTGATGGAGCCGATGCGCACGCAATGGCCCGAGCCGGGATATCTTGAGACCATCAAACGTCGCGCCGCGGAAGTTGGAGCGGTGTTGATCATTGATGAGATCACCAGTGGGTGGCGGTTTGGGTTTCCCGGGGCCAGTGCGAAACTTGGGCTCGAACCGGACATTGTGGTGTACGCCAAGGCCATGAGCAACGGCTTCCCTTGCGGCACGATCATCGGACGCGAGGAGGTGATGGAAGCGGCCAACGCTAGCTTCATTTCGAGCAGCTATTGGACTGATGGGGTTGGTCCGGCCGCCTCGCTGGCCTGCATTCGGCGGATGCGCGATCACAATGTCCAGGAGGCCATCTGGCAGCGGGGTGGCGATTTTCAAAGCCGTCTCCGCCATGTCGCCGCGCAGCACGGCGATTGCAAGGCCACCATTCGCGGGATGCCAACAAATCCTTATGTGACCTTTGATCTCGGACCGCTGGCCAACCAGGCCAAGATTGCCTTCATTCGTATGATGGTCGAGCGTGGGTTCCTGCTGGGCGGTGTGAACTACGTGATGTACACCCATACGGATCGGATGTTTGAAGGCTTCCTTGCGGCCGCGGAGGAGGTCTTTGCGATTTTGGATCAATTGGTGATTGAAGGCGCGCTGGAGGACTTTGTCGGCGAGAACGCCGGCATGGGGAATTTTGCGAGGCTGACTTAGCTTGGATTTGTATCAATGAATCTGATCTGGCACTTTGATTTTTATCCTCCGGCCCATGTGCGGGTGGGGGAGGGCTGCGATTTTGATGGGGGTGGACAATCGCTGGCAGATGCGGGTGTCAGCGCCGCGATATTTTTCACCAAATGCCACTAGGAGCCGGTCGGACTTAACCCCTCGAAGCGATCTATAGGCTCAAGGATGACTTCAAAGTTCGCCGCGAAGTGATTGGATTGAGACTGAGGCACCTTCGAGGCCGTCTTATTGAGATTCGTTTCTAAGTCCGACAGGCTGCTAGGGGTTTCCTATTATCCGACCCGGAACGGAACGCCCCATCCGCGTCTGGCGGCGGATGTTTTGGAGGTTTGGTGGGCGCTGATAGGAATTTGGTTTTCTGCAGGCTGACTGAGGGAGGGTTTTTTTTGGCGACCACTTAATGAGGCAAAATTAACGGTGGCGTGAGGCGGGCGAGGAAGCCGCAGAGGTGAAATTGAGCGCAACGGTCATGACAAGTGTGGACACGACGAGGGGGTGAATTCGTTGAGACAGCTTGAGGCGAAGCGATCGTGCCGCATTGGAGAGGGCGAGGTTCACTTGGACTTGAGCACTTGGTCGAGATTGGCTCGCCAAGTGGGCAGTGCGCCCATGACGGCACCAAAATCACTGCCGTGCGCGATGAGTTGGCCGCCTTTGCTCACGATGCGTTGGATCTGTTCGACGTTTCCGGCGGGGCGGCCCCAGGCGATGCCGTGCTTCGCGGCGGCGGCCGAGACGGCGTCTTCGGCGGCGGTCATCTGCGGGTCAGCCCAATCCATGGGGCATCCCAAGCGGAGGGAAATATCGCCGGGGCCGAGAAAGAGGCCATCGACGCCGGGCGTGCCGGCTATGGCATCGACATTGGAGAGGGCGAGGGGAGATTCGATCTGCAGAATGAGGAGCGTTTCGGCGTTGGCATCTTTCGGGTAATTCGCCGTGCCGTTGAGATAGAAATTATTGTCGAGGCTCGCTCCATCCAGACCGCGTTGGCCGAGGGGAGGGAATTTGACCGCAGCCGCGAGGGCGGCGGCATCTTCCGCCGTATCGACGAGAGGGATCATGAGGGCAGTCGCGCCGTCCTCCAGGAGGTGGTAGAGGTCGTTGGGATTGCGGGACCCTGTGCGAATCAGACAATCGATATTCGCCAAGTGGTGCAGGGAGATCATGCGCTGGAGTTCGCGGCGATCCCAAGTGTTGTGCTCGGCGTCGAGCCAGATGGCATCGAAGCCCGCTTGGGCGGCATGGGCCGGTAACATCGCGGTCGGATAATACATGCAAAGGATGCGGGCGGCCTTTTGTTGGCGGAGGCGGGATCGAAGGAGTGAGGTGCGCATGGTAGCTCTAGTTGAGGGTAGGATTAAGAGGATAAATCACAGAGTGATTCATGGCGTAATATGGGGAGGATTGAGGTGACCTCTAGAATGGGCTTCCGGTCAAACAATGTGACCAATCGAGGAGGGTTGAGCGCGGTGATGGTCTCGTGCTCGATGGAGACGATTTCCTGAGTATCCAGATTTACCTCCGGCCCTCGGATATACACCTAACCCTTTGCGTTTGTTTTATGTCGTCCATTGATGTCCCCGCATCCTCGTTCTGTGAGGCTGTTGCCCTGAATCGATTCTGCCGGGACTTGTTGACGGCACTTGGCACCCCGGAGGGCCACGCTGAGATCGTGGCCAATTCATTAGTGGAGGCCAATCTTCGGGGCGTGGATTCGCACGGCGTGCAAATGCTGGTGACCTACATTCAACAAATTCGAGCGGGAGGGGTCGCAGTGGAGGCGGATGGACATGTGGAAAGCGAGGACGGGGTTTGCCTGCGCTATAATGGCGATAACGGATTGGGGCAAGTGGTGGCGGATCGCTGCACGGACCATTCGATTCGGATTGCGAAAGCGTTGGGGGTATCGGTCGTGGTGGCGAATCACTCGAATCACTTTGGAACTGGAGCGGGGTGGGGCCAGAAACTTGCTCGGGCGGGATTGATCGGGATTGTCATGAGCAACGCCTGTCCGGCGGTCGCACCCTGGCAGGGAAAGACTGCCATATTTGGTACTAATCCCTTTTGCGTGGCGGTGCCGGGGAACGGGGAGAAATCGCACTGGCTGCTCGACATGGCGACCACGACGGTGGCCCTAGGGAAGCTGACTCATGCGGTGCATCGTGGAGAAAGGACCATTCCGTTGGCTTGGGGATTCTTGGATTCCTCGGGAAATCCCACGAGCGATCCGGCCAAAGCCCAGCGGGGTAATCCGACGCCGATTGGCGGGTACAAAGGCACCGGGTTGGCGATGATGGTTGAAATTCTCTGCGCCGGATTGAGTGGCGGTGCGATGACCACGCAGTTGCCGATCTATCGCACGGGGGGAGATCCGATAGGCGTCAGTCACACGTTTATCGCGCTTGATCCCAAGCGGTTTCTGCCAGCGGGAGAGTTTGAAACGCGGATGGATACCTTGAGCTCACTGGTCAAAGCGTCGAAACCGGCGACGGGCTATGATGAAGTATTGCTTGGAGGAGAACCGGAGTGGCGAAACAAGCAGATCCGCCAGCAAGAAGGCATCCCGTTACCGACCCAACTTTGGACTCAACTCACCACGATCGCTGACGAACTTGCGATCATTCCACCTTCTCTCGAAACACGATCAACCCCGTTATCCGCATGAGTAAACTACGATTTGGAATTCTAGGATCAGGATTTATGGGGCGCACCCATTCCGAAGCCATTCACCGTTTACCCAATGCTGAATTAGTGGCCGTTTCCGGCGGCACGCGCGCGGAAGGATTAGCCCAAAGTTATGGCATGGCCTACGAGCCGGATGAACAGGTTTTACTCGGGCGCTCGGATATCGATGCGATTGTGGTGACCACGCCGCACCATCGTCATGTGGATCAAACGCTGACGGCGTGCGCTCAAGGCAAACATGTTTTGATCGAAAAACCGTTGGCGACGACGGTGGAGGACTGTGACCGCATGATCGCCGCCGCTCAGCAGAACCAGCGAAAGTTGGGAGTGGGGTATCAACAGCGGTTCCGCACCAACAACATGAAAGCGTGCGAGTTGATTCGGGCCGGGGTGATTGGCCAAGTGCAGACCGTGCAGGTCTCGATGCCGATGTTTTCGGATGTCATTAAATCGGGCGGGTTTGGCGGAAACTGGGCGTGGTGGAATGATCCGGCGAGTGTCGGGCATCTGCTCAACAGCGCGCCCCATGCGGTCGATTTGTTGCGATGGTTCACCGGCGCTGAATTGGTGACGGTCTCGGCGTTTAGCCGCACTTTTTTGCCAGGTATCACCGTCGAGGACACGACGATGGCGTTGATGGAATTTTCCAATGGCACGCTGTGCTCGTTTTTTTCCAGTCGGGCACTCCCGGTCAAGTCTTTTCCCGGCGAAGATTTTCGCTTTCGGATCATGGGAGACAAAGGTCTGCTGGATTTGGATCCGACGGATGTGCTGAAGCTTTCGAATGAGGATGGCTGGAATGTAATTTCGACTCAGCCGCCCATCAATTTTGAGGATTCCAATATGGCTTTCGGTGATGTGCGGATGAAATCCTACTGTGACCAAATGGCGGCGTTCATTGATCTCATTGAAGGTCGACCAAGCAACGTCGGCCAAAGTCTCGACGGACGAGCGGGCGTGGAGGCATGTGTCTCGATGCTGCAATCTTCTGCGGAAAAATGCTGGGTCTTTCCTAACCAAGGGAAGTAAAACATTCTTGAAGCTAAACCAACGCCTGCAAGCAGGCACCTACCCGCAGATTCAATCCGAATGAAAAAACGAATTATTATCATCGGCGGCGGGATCGTCGGGCTGGCGGTGGCGCGGGAACTGTTGCAGAAGAATCCGGGGGCCGCGGTCACCCTGATCGAAAAAGAGTCGAGTTTGGGGCGTCATCAAAGTTCGCATAACAGCGGCGTGTTGCACTCCGGTCTGCACTATCAGCCGGGTTCGTTGAAGGCGCGTTTGGCGGTGGCAGGAATTCGGATGATGACAGAGTTTTGCGAAGAGCAGGGGATTGAGCACGAGATCTGCGGCAAAGTGGTCGTCGCCACGGCGGAATCGGAAATACCAGCGCTGGACGTGCTGGAAGATCGCGGTCGCCGGAATGGGCTGCGCGAGTTGCGGCGATTGAGTCCTGATGAACTGCGGGAAATTGAACCCGCCGCGACGGGGGTAGCCGCGTTGCAAGTCCCGGAGGAAGGTATCGTCGACTACCCGGCGGTGTGTGCCGCGCTCGGGCGGGTGATTGAGGCGCGCGGTGGCGTGGTGCGATTGAACAGTCGGGTCACCGGACTGGCACAGCACGGCGAGGAGTGGAGATGTGAGACCAGCGATGGAATCGTGACAGCCGACTATTTGATCAACTGCGCGGGATTGTTTTCAGACCGGGTGGCGCAATTGGCGGGCGTGGATAGGACGGTCAGAATTATTCCGTTTCGAGGCGAATATTTCCTGCTGAAGGAGTCGGCTCAATCGCTGGTGCGTAATCTCATTTATCCGGTGCCGGATGCGCGGTTTCCGTTTCTCGGGCGGCACTTCACACGGATGATTGCGGGTGGAGTGGAGGCGGGACCCAATGCGGTGTTGGCGTTGAGTCGCGAAGGGTATTCGTGGCGGAATATTTCGTGGCGGGACACGGCAGATGCCATGGGTTTCCCGGGGCTGTGGCGTTTCTTTAAAAACTATCCGGCGCTATGCGGAGAAGAGATTGCGCAATCTCTGAGTCGTCGACTGGCCTGTCGGGCGCTGCAGAAAATGGTGCCGGATTTGCGGCCGGAGGATTTGTTGCCCGGTGGTTCGGGGGTGCGTGCACAAGCCATGCATCGGGATGGCACCTTGATTCAGGACTTTTGGATCGAAGAACGACCGCAGGCGCTGCACATCTTGAACGCACCGAGTCCGGCCGCGACGGCTTCGTTGGCGATTGCTCGGCATGTGGTCAGTCTTGGGCCATTTGCGGGGGTGAAGTCGTAGTGCTCGATCGCGCCATCGACCGAGGGTAGTGCGGGCAGCGGCTGTCGGTCGTAAAGGGCGACCCACGTTTTCAGTGAGTCAACAGTGGGTCGGGCTTTACGCCCGACAGCGTCTGAAAAGGAGGAAGGCCCGACAGCGCAGGCAGGGACGACTCAGCCAATTGTGACGAATACTTTGGAGAGGGCTGATTCCGCGGCGGCCTCGATCACCCGAGCGGTGCGGAAGGCGTCGGCCAAGGTGGTGGGAGGATCAGAGGCTCCTTGGGTGGCGGCGATGAATTGGCGAAAGAACCCTTCGCCGTAGGATCCGCCGTAGGAGTTGGACGCGGGGAGGTCGAACACGGTTTCGCGATGGGGTGAACCGTCGCTTTCAGACGGGCTTTCAATCTGGAGACGGGGATCCAGATCAGGCCAGACCACGCGACCGTTCCGAGCGTTGAACCCCAGGTAGGAATCGTAGCCTTTTTGATTCACGTAGCCCGCGCCGTGATGGGCGAGAGTGTAGCCGGCATGAAAGGAACCGAGGGCACCGGAACGAAATTTGAGCGACAACACCGCAGTGTCTTCGACGTCGATCATTTCACCGGAACGGATGGCCGTCATTGCGGCGACTTCAACGATGGGATCGTCGGTCACGTATTGCATGAGATCGAGGCAGTGACAACCGAGCCAGAGGAGAATGCCCCCACCGGCTTGATCTTCGCGGAAGAGCCACGATTCGGGCTGCCGGAATTTCACCTGGGTCGTAAGAAAACGCCCCTCGATGGAGAACAAGGGGCCCAGCGAGTTGGGGTGCAGGATTTGCCGCGCGGCGACCATGCAAGGGTGGGCGCGTCGAGGGTAGAGGACACTGGCGACGACGCCGGCCTCGCGGGCGGCGGCCTGCAAGGCTTTGATTTGCGTGCTATCGAAGCCGACGGGTTTTTCCGCGAGCAAGTGTTTTCCGGCTTGGATTACTTTCAGGCAAATTTCGGCGGAGAGATCGTGCCGCGCGCAGACGATGGCAAACGTGAGTTCGGAATCGTCGAGAATATCGTCAAGATCGTGCGTGAGGGCGGTGGTCTTGGGTCGGCCGGAGAAGGGGGTCTCAGCGACCACTTCGGGATCGGCGTCCCACAAACTGATGGCGGTGATCTCGGGCAGGTTGGCCAACGTGGTGAACAGAATGTCCGAATGCGGATGAGTGAGGCCAAGCAGAGCGGCTTTCATGTTTGGGAGGGAAGGAGAGGCGGGGACGCGAGACACGCTGGCCTGAGGAAAGGTCGCTGGAATTCAGCGGACTGGAAGAGGTCCGTTAGAGCGAGTGAATTGAGGGGTGTTGGCTAGGGTGTTTTCGCGGTCAAACAATGTGACCAATTGCCGAGGGTTGAAGCCTCAATTCAAAAATGCGCTGATGAGCTCTCGGTATTTTGGTCAGTCATGAACTTTAGCCCCTGAACCTGCTTGTATCACTCCTCGGACAAAAATCGCATGCGAAATCAAATTAAGAAGTTCTGCCTTTAATGAATGGATCGAGTTCAGGTGACGGCTGGCGTCAACTTCCGGACTATCCGGGAAAACAGGGGGTCGCCGGCGTGCTGGCGGGGACTCACGCTGATGTTTTGATCGCGGCGGGAGGGGCCAATTTCCCCGATGCTCCGCCGTGGGAGGCGGGGGTGAGAAAATTCTACGATGAGATTCACGGGTGGAAACTGACGGAAGAATCATGGCAATCGGCGGGACGTTTGCCCGAGCCACGCGGTTATGCGGCAGTGGTCTCTTTGCCCGAGGGGGTGCTCGTGTTGGGCGGGGAGGCGGATGGGGTGGTTTACGCGGACTCGCTCTGGTTGCGATGGGAAGGCGGGCAAGTCGTGACCTCGTCGGGCCCCGCATTACCGGTGGCGATGAGTAGTCCGATGGCGGTGGTGTCGGGGGATTACGTTTATCTGGCACCGGGTTACGGAGAGGGAAAACCACGCACCACCTTGGCGGGATTCTGGCGTTGGGATTTGCGTGATCGAGCGGCGGGGTGGCAAGAATTGCCGGTCTGGCCGGGGCCTTCTCGCGGGCAAGCCGTGATGGCGGCGGTGGCGGAAGATGTTTTTTTATGTAGTGGGATTGCGCTCGAGGCCGAGCCCGACGGCCACTGCACCACCACGTATTTGGTTGATGGATATCGCTTCTCTCCGGTGACGGGATGGAAGCGGCAGCCGGACCTCCCCCGATCCGCCGTTGCGGCCCCGACTCCGGCGCCGGTATTGGAGCATCCGGCTCGCGTTTATGTGCTCGGCGGGGTGGATGGCCGACTGGTGGGGAAATTACCGCGAGAAACCCGGGTGCCCGGCGATATTCTTTACTTTGATCTCGAAACGGAAACATGGTGCCCGGGGGATGGACCTTGGCCCTGTCCCGTGGTCACCACGCCGGCGGTGCGCATGGACGGTCGCTGGATCTTTGTTTCGGGTGAAATCAGTGCCGGGGTACGCACCCCGCACGTTTGGTCCTGGGGATTGGAAAGTCGCCCCGTTGACGCAACCACGTCCGCACCACTTTAATCTGCTTAGCCTTCAGCCCACCCCTGCATGACTTTAATCGACAGTATTATAATTTTTATTTATCTAGCCGGCATCGTGGCGGTGGGGGTGATTTATCGCGGGAGGCAAGACGATATTAACGACTACTTCACCGCCCAGTCGGGGTTCTCGGGCTTCGGCGGTACGGTGCTGGTGGGATTGAGTCTGGGCGCAACGATGTTCAGTGCGCTGAGTTTCGTGGCGTATCCAAGTATTGTTTACACTTATGGGATCACGACATTGACCGGATTGTTTACTTTTCCGTTCGCGTATCTGGTGCTGCGATATTGGTTTTTGCCGCGCTATCTCGCTCGTCCGCAAATCAGTCCCTACGATATTATTGAGCGCCGGTTCGGGGTGCCGACCCGACTGACGGCTTCCGCCATGTTTGTGCTCCTGCGATTGTGCTGGATGGCCGCGTTGATCTACGCGCCGGTCATTGTGGTGATGGCGAGTTGCAACCTAGGCAATTACTGGTTTTGGCCTTTGGTGCTGTTGATTGGCTTGTTGAGCACAATCTACACCGTGGTGGGCGGAATTCGCGGGGTGATCATCACGGATGCGATCCAGCTACTTTTGATCATAGCGGTGCTGTTGGGCACGATTTTCTATGTGTTGTTCAAAGTTCCGTTGTCCTTGGCAGAAGTGGTCGATCACCTTCGGTATGAGACGAACCTCTTGGATTTGAATTGGTCATTGGATCCGACGATCACGATGACGGTTTGGGCCATGGCTATCGGCGGGTTGATGCAGAACATGAGCTCCTTCACGGCGGATCAGATGTCGTTGCAACGCTATTTGACTGCGGGGGGATTGAAATCTGCCGCCAGTGCGTTTGGCATGAGCATGGCATCGATAGTGTTGGTGTTGGTCATGCTGGCCGCCGTAGGTCTGACCGTCGGTACCTGGTATGATCTTCATCCCGATCCGCTGCTGCCGACCGACGCAGATAAGGTGTTTCCTTATTTCGTGGCCACGCAGTTACCGGTGGGTTTCATGGGCATCGTGATCGCGGCCATTTTGGCGGCGACCATGAGCAGTATCACCAGTGGCATCAATTCCCTCTCGGGTTCGTTGTTGAACGACTTTGTTCCTTTAGCTGAACGCGTGGAGCCAAAGCGACTACTCAACTACGCGAGACTGACCTGTGCCGGCATTGGGTTGATGGCGACGATCATGGCCGGATTTGTGCAAGGCATGGGTTCCCTTTTTGATATCATGAATGCGTTCTATGGAATTTTTCTGGGTCCTTTGTTGGGCTGTATGTTCTGCACCGTTTCCAAGATTAATGTGAGAGGGTCGGCCTTGATTACGGCAATGGGCCTGGGCAGTTTTTCGGGCTTTTTGGTCGCCTACTCCGATATATCGAATCTCTGGGTTTCGTGTGTCTCGGCGATTGTCACGGTAGTGACCGCTTGGGCTGTCACGTTGATACTGCCGGGGACCCAAATCACGGCTTCCCGTGAATGAAACGCGCCTAATAACCGGTGACCGACGCGCGGGGGGCACGAGGACGAAGATCGGAGGGGGGCGAGGCAGACTGCTCTTGGGCTTGGGATTTTGGTTTGGCTTGGTCTGCGGTTTGGCGGCTCAGGCGGACCGCCCGAACATTGTCTTCATTCTCGCGGATGATCTGGGTTACGGAGACTTGCAGTGTTACGGTCACCCTCGGATCAAGACGCCGCATCTGGACCGATTGGCGAAGCAAGGGATCCGGTTTGCGCAGTTTTACATGAGTCATTCGGTGTGCTCGCCATCGCGCACGACTTTGATGACGGGACAGTATCCTTCGCGCTGGAATGTCTATGCGCATTTCGCTTGGTTGCGTTCCAACGCCCAGCGGGGAATGCCGGACTGGTTACCGTTGGAGGCACCGTCCTTGCCTCGAGCACTGCAGCGGGCGGGTTACCGGACGGCGATATTTGGCAAGTGGCATTTGGGCGGAGGCAGTGGCCGGCATTTTGGCGGGAAAGCGATCAATAGTGGCGATGCTCCCATGGTCAGCGCCTACGGGTTTGACGAAACGCGGGTGATGGCCGGAAACGGGCCGACTTGGCTCGGACGTGAGTTGCGGGATGAAGCGCACGAGGTCTACCCGTATGCGGATAACGAGTTTGTTACCTGGTCGAGCGAGCTCATCGTGGAGGAATCATTGCGGTTCCTCGATGAACATTCCCGCCATCGCGGGGAGCAGCCCTTCATGTTGAATCTTTGGTTTCATGATCCGCATGTTCCGTTGAAACCGACGGAAGAAATGCGCGCGCCCTATGCGGATATTGAGGACCGGGGCGCGCAAAGTTATTATGCCGTCGTTTCGCATATGGATCAACAAATCGGGCGTTTGTTGGCGCGTCTGGATGAGCTGGGTTTGAGCGAAAACACGCTCGTGATTTTTTCGAGTGACAATGGCACGCCTGCTCGGTCCGGCAGTCAGTCGAGTGGCAAGATCGCTCCAGGAGTTTCTTTGGATACGGATACGGCGGGCAGCAACGGCGAGTTACGCGGTTGGAAGTGGCATCTTTACGAAGGGGGCATTCGGGTGCCGATGATCGTGCGTTGGCCCGGTCATATTCCGGCGAACCGAGTCGATACCCAATCGGTGATTCACTCAGCGGATTTTGCGCCGACGCTGGCCGCGTTGGCCGGGGCGGAAATGCCGATTGGTTTTGAACCCGATGGGCTCGATGTGAGGCGGGCTCTCGAAGGGAAATCGTTTAGCCGCGGGCAACCGGTGTTTTGGCAGAATCCGACGGCTAAACGAAGAGGCCCTTCGTTGGCGGTGCGGATTGATGATTGGAAACTCTTGATGGAATACGACGGCACGGACGTGCAGCTCTTTAATTTAAACACCGATGGGGCAGAGTCGCATAATATCGCGTCTGATCATTCTGAATTGGTCGATCAGCTGAGAACCCAATTGAGTGACTGGTATCGATCTTTGCCGCCCCTGATTGACCGGGTTTATGTGGAATCGCCCTAATTCGTCACGTCGGTGAAAACGGAAATTTTCGAGATGAGTTGGCGAGCGAAGGACAGGGTAATTATTTCACAGGAATCCCATAGCAGGAGCTAGGACAACGCAAGTGCTTGCGGTGCAACAAAGGTGAGCAGGAGGTGAAGGGATAGGCGTTCTTGAATTTGGAGAAGCTACGGGCGTAACGATGGCGATGAATTCAGGGGTGCTGTCCCATGGCGAACGGGGCGAGCCCCGGCAGATAGGTCTGTTCGGGTTGGGCACGCATGCGCCATCGCGCAGTGGCTGTCCCATAGAAGTCGAGCGGATCGGGCAGATCGATTCGGTCCCAAGTGAGCGCGCGCATGAGGGTGAACAACCGGGTGAAGCGGTGCGCCCAGCCATGAAGGAAGGCCTGGAAACGCAACCGCACGCAGAGCAACAGAGCGGTCCAGCCCTCCCAGCGCACGGCGTTGGCACGGTGGCTGATGAAATCGCACAATTGCAGGGTCTGCTTGATCTGTTTGAAGAACACTTCGATCTGCCAGCGGCTGCGGTAAAGGTCAGCTATGGTGGCCGGGCCACCACTCGAAGTTGTTGGTCGAGTCGACCACGTGGATGGTGCGCCTGAAACGACGCGTTAGCCCACGCCTTTTTCGTCCGTCTCCCAAGCGCGGTTGCAGGTTTTGCAGATGCGCGAGCACGCCCCAGAATAACTTTTCGGCCATGGCCGCATCACGATGTTTGCCCGCATGCGACAGCCCGTTGCGAATTGGCGGGGTCGCCCCGCGAATGCGAGCCAGCCAGCCAGCCACAGTGGTGGCGTAGCGCGTCGCATACATCATTGAGCCCGATGGCGTGCGTGAGCTGCGCGTAGAGCATCGCCACCACGTGGCTCCATGCGCAGAAGGTGCGCACCTTGGTATCGACCCCGGTCTCGCGCGCCAGCTTGGACACCAGATGGCCCGGTATCAGATTGTAAAGTTGGGCTAATATAGTGTGCTTACCGCTGGTTGGGGTTGGTCTCTTTTGGATGCCTTTTTTCACACCCGAGCGTTAACCCGCTCGGTGAACTTGGCCAACTCCAACCTCTTCTCAATCACTCCGTGGGATGCCTGTGAAAATCTTTTCAACTTCTTCGCTCTTGCAATAAACTCGGTGAAATATGCGGGCTAGGGTCGAGAAAGCTCTCCTTGAAATTGAAGGCGAGCCAGCCGTCGGTCCGGATCTTCTTCATCGCCGTGAAGAGGGCCCTCGGCGGGATGTCGCCGAAACCCAGCGCGGCGACATAGGTCAGGCAGTCAAAGCGCCAGCCGAGAAGCGACTCCTCATAGGCGATCCTCAAGATTCATGAAGTCCGCGACGTAGTAATCATCGTAGACGTCCGGGCGGTCGCGGAACACTGCCTCGCGAGCCTCCGGGATGAAGTCGGCCCAGAAGAGGCGGGAGACCCCTTCGCGTTTAAGTTCCTCGCCCATCCTACCGTTGCCGGCACTTAAGCCGAGCATCCGGAGCTCGTTCATTGGTTCGCGAACTGCGGCCGACGCACAACTGAGGATTTCAGTCGCCTTACGCGGAGACGTGCACTTCAGGCGGTCGTAAAAAAGCTGCTCGTCGAGCTTGGGCCGGGCTTAGATTTCAGGGTAATCGTGGAAGCGGAGTTTGGGGAGTTCGCCGTCCTCCAAAAGGTTGAAATAGACTTCGTCTTGGCGAGTTGATGGGCGGCAACGGATGGGAATTGAATTTGGTCGCGTTTGAGCAATATGAGCCAGAGCAACATCCGCGCGGGGCCGGGTCAGGAGATGCCAGTTTTCAAGAAACAAATCCGTAAATAATGGCATCAACTGTCACCGGTCAGCGTCTTTTATCATGGCGCGCCCTCCATGCAATGAAGCTGCCGAGGTAAAACCTCGCCGCTGATGAACAGCCCGCGAGGGCATGATTAATCTACCTGACTGAAGTTGGGGTGATCGCCCCATAGCCAACGCTCATTGACTGGGTTACCCTCCATTTGAATTAACCCCGTACCAACCACAGAAAAAACGGATGCCATGATTGAAAACCTGACTAAAAAATTAATCCGCTCCCACCTTGTCGATGGTGAGATGGCGCCGGGGTCCGAAATTGCGCTTAGAATTGATCAAACGTTGACTCAGGATGCCACCGGAACACTGGTCATGCTGGAATACGAAGCGATGAATCTGGGTCGTGTTCAAACAGAGCTTTCGGCGCAATACGTAGATCACAATCTGTTGCAGGAAGATTACAAAAATGCGGATGATCACCTCTTTTTGCGTAGCGCCTGTCAGAAATATGGTGTTCATTACAGCCCGGCAGGTAATGGCGTGAGCCATCCGTTGCACATGGAACAGTTTGGGATTCCCGGAAAATCCTTGGCGGGATCGGACAGTCACACTCCCGCCGCCGGGGCTTTAGGTATGCTATCATTTGGGGCTGGTGGCGTAGAGGTGGCCTTGGCGATGGCGGGGCAGCCACTCTACTTGTCGATGCCGGATATATGGGGTGTCCGCCTCACGGGCAAATTGCCGGATTGGGTAAGTGCCAAGGACCTTATTCTAGAAATGTTGCGACGTCACGGAGTGGATGGAGGAATTGGGAGGGTTTTAGAATATTTCGGGCCGGGCGTGGCCCAACTCAGCGCGATGGACAGGCATGTCATTGCCAACATGGGGACAGAACTCGGAGCGACCTCAAGCGTGTTTCCTTCGGACAAGACGATTCGGAGTTTTCTGGCCATGCAAGGTCGTGAAAACGATTGGAGCGAATGGAAAGCAGACGAAGGTGCCGGCTATGATTTCGTGGAAGAAATAGATCTTTCACGTCTCGAGCCTCTCATCGCCTGTCCATCCAGCCCCGGAAACGTGGTGCCGGTCAGGGAGGTGGAGGGGCGGGAAATCTACCAGTCCTATATTGGTTCTTCGGCGAACCCCGGCCTGCGGGACTTCTCTATTGCCGCTGCGATTGTCGATGGCAAACAACGACACGAACGGGTTTCTTTAGACATCAATCCCTCGACCCGGCAGGTTCTGCATCAATTGGTAGAGCGATCCGATTTGGGGAAACTTATCAAGGCAGGGGCGCGGATACACCAAGCCGGTTGCAATGGCTGTATCGGAATGGGGCAGGCTCCCGCCACAGGGAGAATCAGTTTACGCACCGTTCCCCGTAATTTTCCAGGGCGGTCGGGAACCGTGGAAGATCAGGTATATCTCTGCAGTCCGGAGACGGCGGCGGCGTCGGCTCTGACCGGGAGGATCACCGACCCGCGAGATCTCGACATGCCTTATCCGAAATGGGAGGAACCGTCAAAACGCGTTGATCTTGCCGCTTTCGCGATTTCGAAACCGCCGGAGAATAACGACGAGTATGAATTAAGCAAAGGGCCGAACATAGTGATTTTGCCGAAGTTTGACGAGTTGCCTCCATCGCTAGAAGGACCGGTATTATTGAAACTCGGAGACGATGTTTCCACTGATGAGATTATGCCGGCCGGAGCGCGAATCCTGCCGTTCCGAAGCAACATTCCAAAAATGAGTGAATTCGTATTTTTGAATGTGGATGCCGACTACGCAAACCGCGCTCTGAAATTTAAAAACGGGGGTTCTTTTATTGTCGCAGGTGACAATTATGGGCAGGGTTCAAGTCGGGAGCACGCCGCCATTGTCCCTCGATTCCTCGGACTTCGCGGAGTCATTGCAAAGAGCTTTGCCCGAATCCACAGGCAGAATTTGATTAACTTCGGCATTATTCCTTTCACATTTAAGACATTGGATGACTATGAATCAATCAACCAAGACGACGTTCTGGTCATCGAAAAACTGCGCGAGAAAATCGAAACCGGCGCAAGTGAGATTAAAATTCGGCATGGAGCGGATGGTCATTGTTTTACGGTCAAGGCGCAACTGACTGACCGGGAGGCAAAAATGATACTGGCGGGCGGAATCCTATCGTCCGTGAATTCACTTTAGTGGCGCACCGGCGGCTAGGTGTGATAGTTTTTGAGATGGGACCGGAGGCTTGATTCCATTTGCGAGTGAGCCGCCGAGTGCGGGTTTGCGTTCCCTTTTTAATCTTTCATGAAAAAACAAAAAGTAGTGATTCTCGGCGGAGGTTTTGCCGGCATTGAGTGCGCTAAGATCTTCAAGAACAAGAACGTCGAGGTGCTCATCATTGATCGACAAAACTACCACCTCTTCCAGCCTCTGCTCTACCAAGTCGCTTCCGCCGGACTTGCGGCTCCTGAAATTGCTCATCCGATTCGAAGCATTTTCTGCAATCAGGACAACGTTACCGTCATGATGGAAGAAGTCACCGGGATCGATTTCGACGCCAAGCAGGTCGAACTTGATGGATCGGGAATCGACTATGACTATCTCGTGATCGGTCTGGGAGTGCAGACTGGCTACTTTGGTAACGATGAGTGGAAACAGCACGCTCGTGGGCTCAAGAATCTCGATGACGCGATGGCGATTCGCCGGGATCTTCTCCTCGCTTTTGAGAAAGCTGAGGCCTGCCGGGATCCGGTTGAGCGCGAGCGACTGATGACGATCGGAGTGATTGGGGGTGGTCCGACTGGCGTGGAACTGGCCGGTTCTTTCGCTGAATTGGCTGCGCATGTCTTGCGTCGCGATTTCAAACATATCAATACCGACGAGGCAAAGATTTACCTCATCGAGGCTGCTCCCCGTCTCCTGACCATGTACGATGAAGACTTGTCGGACTACACCAAGGGAGCCCTCGAGGGCATGGGGGTGACCGTTAAAGTGAACAGCCCGGTCAGGGCGATCCGCGAAGGTGAGATCGAGCTCGAAGGAGAAACGATCCGCACCGCGAACATCATTTGGGCAGCCGGAGTAGAGGCCGCACCGTTCACGAAAAATTTCGGCGTCGAGGTGGATCGAGGAGGTCGTATCATGGTCGATACCGACCTTAGCATTCCGGGTCATCCTGAAGCCTTTGTTGCGGGTGATCTCGCGCATTGCATCGACCAGGCCGGAGTTCGTGTTCCCGGAGTGAGTCCGGCGGCGATACAAATGGGTAAGCACTCGGCCAAGGTCATTCTCGATGAAATTGGAGGCGGAAATTCAAAGTACGATCCGGTGCGTCGTCAGTTCCGCTACTTTGATAAAGGAAGCATGGCAACGATCGGAAGAAGCCACGCCGTGGCGGAAACCATGGGCTTTAAATTTAAAGGCTTCATCGCCTGGCTGATGTGGCTCTTTGTTCACCTGATGTTCCTCGTCGGATTCAAGAACCGACTCGCCGTTTTGACGCAATGGTTCTACGCCTATGTCCGCTATCGTCACGGTGCCCGCATTATTACCGGGATGCAGTCCTCTCCGTGCCCAGTTCGCCGCAATGTAAATCAGCGTAGAAAAAGCTCCTCGTAGAACTCGGGCCGGCTGTAGATTTCATGGGAATCGTGGCAGCGGACCGGGGGAGGCCTTGCCCAGCGCCGGGGCCGGAGGTTTCTGATCTATCCGTTAACGAACTGTGGGGGCTCGACCATCACTTCCATCAAACGATCCACCTCGGCTTTGGTGTTATAGAAGTAAAAACTCGTATGCGCAGCGGACTCGACACCGAGTTTTCGCGTGAGTGGCTGAGTGCAATGATGGCCCCCACGCAGGGGCCCGCCAGACTGGTCGGGGGCACGGTCATGACATCGGGCGCATGCACGCCATCAAGGAGGACGCTCACCGCGCCGGCGCGTCCGGTATTTGGCCCAAAGAGCCGCACTCCATCCAATTCTGAAAGTCGTTCGTAAGCGTAGCCTGCCAGTCATGGTCGTGCTGCCAGATGTGCTTCAGGCCAATGCCTGCAAGCTAATCCATTGCCGGGCACATAGCGACAGGTCCGGAAATACCGGGAGTGCCGGCCTCGAAGTTGTGCGGTGCCTCCTTGTCGGAGGTTTGGTGAAAATCGACGCTCAGGATAATGTCGTTGCCGCCCTGATACGGCGGCATCGCGTTGAGGAGTTCGCTCTGGCCGTAGCGCGCGCCAATGCCCGTCGGGTCGCAAAGATTGGGACCGGAAAGGACCAGGAAATCGCGGTTTATTTGGTGAACATCAAGAGGCATGGGTCCCACCCTTTGGGCGGCATCAACGAGCGTTGTCACTCTGAGTTGCCGGTCGCGCGCGCCCAACTCGACCACTGGTTTCACCGTGCCCAAGGTGTTAGAGAAATGAACCATGGTGAACAATTTGACTTGTGAGGTGAGCATTTGGTCGAGTCGGTCGAGGTCGAGCAATTCCTCATCGCCAGTGACGGGCAGATAAACCAATTTGGCCCCCGTGCGTTCAGGCAGCAATTGCGACGGCACGATGTTGCTGTGGTGCTCCATCTCGGTGAGCAAGATCTTGGGCGCCGGGTTTGAGATTGCGGTGGCCCTAGGCGGCGTTGGCGCGCTCGTCGTAGTGAACGAGGGCGTCGATGACAGCACGCGGGGGCCTGTTCACCGCCTGATGTAGCGCGGGAAAATCCTCTCTGATTTTTGGCAGTTGATCGTCATGGATTGGGGGTTAAAATATCCCCAGTTTGAGTTCGGCCCACTCTGGCATCATCGACTGGTCCCACGTTGGTTCAAGCACGACATGACAGGTGGCTTCGGTGATTCCATCGAGGGTCAGTAGTTTGGCTTCCACATCCGAGGAAAGCGCTGGCCCCATCCCGCAGCCGGTGGCCGTGAGCGTTATCTTCAGGTCCGCCCGATAAGAACGGGTCTCCGCATTGGGGTGGGGGGGGCACTCATAAACGAGACCCGGGGCCACCATATTCACCGGAATTTCCGGGTCGTAGCAGGGCTTGAGCTGTTTCGAAACTTCCTCCTCCAGCTCTTCGTGGGTCTGGCGCTGACTGGTCGGGCTGGCTGGTTTGGCGGCGACTTCAATACCAAGCGCATCGGTGTTTTGAGCAGTCAGTCGGAACATGTTTCCGTTGACGACGATGGTGTAGCTGTCGCCAAGCGACTGGGTGATGTGGGCCTGCTCGCCTTTCTGGAGGGTGACTTTGGTACCGGCAGGGACGATCGTTCCTTCAACGTCGCGGGTGAGCGTGATCGGTTCGTTCGAGTTCATGGTTGCTCCTGATCGGATTCGGTTGAAATGGTTTCGCTTCTGCCTCCTACAGCGTCCGCCAACGCGAGCCATGGCGGGATGGCGCATTTAATTCGCACCGGCAATCGAAGCACGCCGGCCAGCGTGGATAATTTGCCTAAATTAACGTCGCTATGACCCGTGATCAGCATGTCGGAAACTTGGTCAAACATCACCTTCACCTCGGCTTTCTGCCGCGTCGGCTCCTGCAGGGCCGTCCAATGCCGATACGCTTTTAGCCGCCATTCCAGCAGCCACTCCGACTCGTGCTTCTTATTCGAGATGAATCGGATGATGCCCTCGTTCAACCCCGACAGGGCGGACTTCGTCTCAATGTCCGCGGAGACGCCTGTGATTCACTTTTGACTATTTTGTCGATGGCGTCTGATGACGCGTTCACCCTAATGCTCGAGTTGGTTTATTGGTTGCTGAAAGAGCCTGAACCTCAGGCTCCGGGCAGGTGTCATTCGCAGTGTCGAGTGTCACAGGCCTGATCGGTCGACGGGTCGGCGACGGCGACGGTCATTCTGCACCAGTTCCGCTTTGACCAAGTACGCTTCCATTTCATCGCCGCTGACATCGGCCAGCATGGGGCCACTTCAATCGACCTCAACACCAGGGCAAAGGCCTTGCCCGCTCCTTTCTATAATCTCAGTGCGAAACAACGGATTTTGATGATATCGCGATGTCCGTAGGGCAGGTCGTATTTGCGCATGATGGCGCGAACGCCCTCACTCCAGCCTCAGGAAGTTTTCAAGTAGGCAGTGATCGTTGGTCTATTCATTGATGTTTTGCGTTTTGTTTTTTGGTTGAGGTCGGTCGGAACCTTGCGGTCGCTTCCTTCCGGTAAATCGGTCACTCTCAGTCCTTGCCGTTGTCTCCGATGGCTTCGACCGGGCACCCTTCCAAGGCTTCCATGCAAAGCGCTTCCTCCTCCGGGGTCGTCGCTTGTTTAAACACAAAGGAGTAGCCGCCATCCTCGCTGCGCGTGAAGTTAGCCGGGGCGGTTTCCCGGCACAGGTCGCAGTCAATGCACTGCTCATCGACGTAAAACTTTCCATCCACGTTTTCTGCGTATTTATCTTCAATATCCGCCATAGATTCTCCTTCGTTTCATGCACTCTAGCTCACGTTATCTCGGTTTCGCGCGCCGGTCCTTCGATTGGATTTCGTCTGCTCGCTTCCGAATTTATAAAGTGGTTTCTTCAAAGAAGAGTAGGCGGTGCCTGAAGCCCGTCAAGTGATTATATAAAGTTAATTCTTTAGTAATTAATGGCTCGATTCGACTGGCCTTGGCCATGGTGGGCCGTAAGTTTTCCCCATTGAAAAAGCGCGCGGCGGCCCGCAAAAACCGGATCGTGTTCCCCGTAGGCAAGCGATCGTGCATTTGCTCAAGCGGTAAGGGCAGGGCGACTCTGAAGCCTTGGCCGGACAATTGGGCATCTCCGCCATGGCCGTCCGGCAACACCTCTACGCGCTGCGCGAGCCGAAATTGGTGACCTATCAGGAAGAGCAGCGCCCCATCGGCAGGCCGGCCCAAATGTGGTCCCTGACCCCGACCGCCGAATCCCATTTCCCCTACGCGCGTGCGGGTTTGACCGTGAGTCAAGCGTGTCGTGTTGCAAAACACGCACCAGCAGATTGAGACCGACCGATCCCGCATCCCTACTCGCGCGTCGCTTCAGAATCGGCTGAAGGCGTTAATCTCCCTACGTAACGAAGAAGGCGACAGGGCGGGAGTGCGGCGGCAGCCCGACGGCTCATTCGTCCTGATTCAGAACCACTGCCCCATTTGCGCAGCGGCCACCGCCTGCTCCAAACTCTGTGACGCGGAGCTTGAGGCCTTCCGGGCAATCTTGAAAGAGGACGAAGTAATCGAGCGGACAGAGCACATGCTGGCGGGCGCCCGCCGCTGCGTTTACCGCATCCGCTCCGCCTGAGTGTTGATGAGGGGGGCGGAGAAGTGGCGCGGCCACCTTTCCCGCGGGTTCGATAGCGCGATAAACCTCACTCCCGATGCCTACCGGAAACGCTACCGGATTTCCTAATGGGCCTTTGGCATTTGGATAAATGCCAAAGCGCTGCAGATATTGTCGTCGGAATCACGGCGGCGGCGATTTCTCTTTTCGAGTGGAGGCCACGCACCTGAGGAAACGGACTACTCCGCGCACTGCGACAGCGTCCATCATCTGACCTTGGCGTTCGTGGAAATCGTTGCGGATGGGCGCGAAGGTCAATGCGTCTCGATTGAGCGTAGAATTCAAGATTCAGACGATACGAGCCTCTCGGAAGTCGCCGTCGCCGGTGCGGTCCCACATCTGCGGGCAAATCGACTTTCTGGGTATCGAATTGGACGCGTCGCGCAACGCGGAGACCGAGGCGGTGACATCGACGCCTACCAGTCGCACGACAGTGCGCGTGAGTCGCACCGACGAAGAGCGCATGATCGCGCGTTCGGTTCGACGGGGTCTCGTCCATGATGAGGTCAGGTAGGGTTTGACAATAAACGACTTGAAAACTGAGGCGAAGGACTCCAACCCCGAAACGACTAAAAACGAAGCCGCTACCTGCGACCTCACTCCCTACGGCCTCCACGTCAAAACCGTCCTCCGCAGACCTTCCCCCGCGCGGTGCTCCGAAGAAGCGATCCTCTACGACGAAAATACGGCGATCTCCGACACCGGCGCGCTCATCGCCTACTCGGGTGAAAAGACCGACCGTTCGCCGCAAGATAAACGCATCGTCCGATATTCTGCATCCGAGGACGATGTCTGGTGGGGCCCGGTGAATGTGGCTCTCGACGAGCAAGTTTTTCAGAATAATCGCGAACGGGCGAAGGACTACCTCAACACGCGCGAACGGCTCTATGTCGTTGATGGCTTCGCCGGATGGGATGTTTCACATTGCCTAAAGATCCGCGTCATCAGCTCACGCCCCTATCACGCGCTCTTCATGCAAACGATGATTATCCGGCCCGCACCGGGGGAACTCAGTCGGGTGGAAGCTTCGGCACCGGTTCGCGCATCAAGCTTCACTACACCCGCGCCATTATTGACGCGATCCATAGCGGTGCGCTCGGCTCCGTGCCGACCCAGCCCGACCCCGTGTTCGGCTTTGAGGTCGTGCCCCATTGCCAAGGGGTGCCGTCGGAATGCCTTCGGCCGGAGAACACCTGGGCCGACTAAGAAGCCTTTCGCGCGACGGCGCAGAAACTAGCCGGCCTCTTCACCAGCAACTTCGAGAAGTTCTTGGAAGGCGTCACGGTGGACATCGCATCGGGTGGCCCGAGAAGGGTGAGCCAAAGAAATACCCGACTCGGCATAAACACCGATACGCGAAATTTTGCAGTGGGCATGGTCGGAAGACGGTTCTGGCCGGGATTGGACCTGTCATCAGCTGCGCGGTGCCCCGCGGCAAGTGGCTATCGTCGGAAAAGAACCTCACCAACGAGTAACCCCGCCTCGGCACGGGTACCCTATTCGAATTTATCGACGTCGAGTCGCCTTAGGCTCTGGTCGCCTCTGGTCCAAGATCGTCGAGAAATTCCAGGGGCTCACCCGCCATCAATGCTGCGGGCAAGGTCACCGTGATGCAGGCTCCTGCTCCGTCCTTGTTCTCCACGCTGATGTTGCCCTTCATGGCGTCCACCAGTGCCTTGACGATAGACAAACCAAGCCCCGTGGAGTGCTCGCCAGCCGTTGGTCTGGCGCTGAGGCGGCCATAGCGGCGGAACATTTTTTCCTGGTCTTCGGCGGTGAATCCGGGGCCTTCATCGCGGACGGAGAAGTGGACCCATTCCAGCGGGCCGACTCCGGCGGTGAGCGTCACGCTGCTACTCGGGGGAGAGAACTTGACGGCGTTGGACAACAGGTTGTCGAGCACGCGGGGGAGTCCTTCCCTATCCGCGTGGGCTAGAATGGGGGGGGCAGGCAGCTTGACGGTAAACGTGATTCGCTTGATTGCGGCGACGATGGCGTGCCGCTCCACTGCTGCCTGGAGAATAGCGCAGATGTCGAGCGGCTCGGCCGTCACCTGGATTCGCTCAGCAGATTGATTGGTGAGGAACTCCTTTACAAATGCAGTCACCGCTTCGGTGGAGCGCACGATGTTCACGACGATAGGCGCGCAAAGTGCCGGGATCGTGTCGAGTTGCCGCTCCAGCACGATCGCGTTCAAGTGAAGGCCTAGGAGATCATTCCCCAGTTCGTGTGTAAGCAGTCCGAGCAGTTCGTCCTTGTCCTCGGCGAGGTCACGCAACTGCTCACGGGCGCGGTTCAAGGCGATATGGGTTTGCACGCGGGAGAGCAGTTCGGCTTTGTTAAACGGCTTGGTGACGTAGTCCACGCCGCCGCATTCGAGCGCGGCGACGATGAGATTTTTATCGTCCGCAGAAGAGAGAAAAATGATTGGAATATCCGCCCAGCACGCCTTTGCCTTGAGCTTGCTGCACACTTCCATGCCGTTCATACCCGGCATGCACATGTCGAGGAGGATGAGGTCGGGCGTGTTTTTGGCCAGCAGGGTAAACGCTGCTTCACCGGTGCTCGCCCGGGTGACTTCATAGCCGGCCCTCGTGAGCATGTTACCGATGTGCTGTAGATTCTGCGCTTGATCATCGATGATCAAAACGGTCTCGGGTGCTGTGATGCGGGCGAGGTTCATGGCCTCTCGTGGTGCGGTTGGGGACCTGGTTCTTGTTTCTCGTGCTGCTCCTTCCCCGCGTCCTCCCACTGGGGCAACTTGCGACTTCCTCAACTGCGTCAAATTATCAGCGGTGAGCGTGCTTGGTTTCGGGCCGGCGAATTTGGACTGCAAGGCCTTCACCGTAGCCTCCAACTGAGTGAACTCAGCGCGCATCCCCTGCAGAGTCTCAGCCACCTCGGGGTCGGTTCCTAGTTCTTCGAGCAACACGGCTTGGAGGTCCAGGCTGTTGATCGAATTCCTCACCTCATGCACATGCTGGCGGATGATTTGTGGGATGTCCGTGGGGTCGTCAGTCATGGGGCTGGAGGCGTCGGTTTGCTATTCAAGAATGGTTCAGGCGTTGTCGTGATGTCCGACCTGGTCTGGAACTTGGGTCAGCAACTGCTTGAGCTGATCGACCTTCACGGGTTTCACGAGGTGGGCGAAGAAGCCCGCTGCCTTCGAGCGTTGCAAGTCCTCCTCCATGCCGTAGCCGCTCAAGGCGATGGCGGGGACGGGACGGATGCTTTGAATCTGCACCATCATATCAATGCCGCTGCCGTCGGGTAAGCCGAGGTCACTGATGACGGCATCGAAGCGTTCGGCGTGGTAGGCGGCGAGCGCAGCATGCACGGTGGTGGCGGTGATGACTTGGTGGCCGCTGCGGGTGAGCAAGCGCTCCAGCACGGTGCGGGTGGCTTCATGATCTTCGACGACGAGCAGGGACAGCGCGCGCGCAGGCTGGGCGGTTCTGGCGTTTTGTTGGCTGATAGTGGTGGATGCGGGGACGCTGCCGAGGGTGACGGTGAAGTCCGCACCGTGCCCGAGGCCCGCGCTTTCAGCTTTAATCTCGCCACCGTGGGCGGTGACGATGGCGCTGGAAATCGCGAGCCCCAGGCCCAGCCCGCCGTAGCGATGTTCTCCGGTGGTATCAGCCTGCTCGAAAGCGGTGAAAATTTGCGACAACACTTCGGCGCGAATGCCAATGCCGTTGTCTGCCACGTTGATGACGATCCCGCCTGCGGCGTCGTTGCGCGTGCTCACGGTGATAGTGCCGCTGGTCGGGGTGAATTTGAGCGCGTTATGGATCAGGTTCCAAAAGACCTGCTGGAGCCGCGTGGGATCGACCATCGCGTGATGCCGCTCGGCTTTGAGCTTGAAGACGGTGCGCACCTGTTTGCCCAGGGCGTCGCTGCGCACGATCTCCGCGGTGTGTTCGATGAGTTGGTGGATGTCGGCGTTCAACGGCTCGATCTGCAGCTTGCCGCGGCTGATGCGCGTGAGGTCGAGCAGATCGTCGATCAGCCGCGCCTCGAGCTCGATGTTGCGGCGCATCATCGCGATCTGTGTGCGCACGTGGGGCGGCAGCGTCGAATCATCAGCCAGTGCGGTGGCGGTCATGAGCACAGGCGTGAGCGGCGTGCGCAACTCGTGGCTAAGGGCGGCGAGGAAGTCGTCCTTGGCGCGGGAGGCGCGCTCGAGTTCCACCATCGCCACGCGCAGCGCTTCCTCTGCGAGCTTCCGTTTGGTGATGTCTTCGATGGCGAGCACGATTTGCAGCGGCTGGCCGGTTTCATTTTCCATGCGCCGGGCATTGAGCAGCATGGTGCGGTGGCCAATGGTTTCAAACTCGTGCGTGATCTCGAAGTCGTTGAATAAATTGTTTTTTGGCAGAATATCTTCGAGCAGTTCGCGCAGTTTGGGGATGTTCCACTGGCGATTGCCGAGATCATAAATCAAAGTGCCTTCGGTTTCTTCGGGCGCGACCTGGAAATTTTTGTAGAACGCTTCGTTGGCCGTGTTCACCCTCAGATCGGCGCGCAGGACGAGGAGCGGAATGGGCGCGGTGCGCAGCGTGGCCTCGGCGTAATCGCGCGCCCGTTTGGTTTCGACCTCGCTTTCGCGCAGCGCTTCTTCTGCCAGCTTGCGGGCGGTGATGTCGCGGGCGGCGGCAAAGACGCCGAGCACGTTGCCACTCACGTCCTTGTAAACGGAGGCGTTGTAGAGCACGTCGGTGAGACGACCGTCTTGGTGCCGGATGGTGAGCGGGTAGTCGGTGACGAAGCCCTTCGCGAAGACCTGCTGGTAACCCTCGCGCGCCTTCGCGGGCTCGGTGAAGTAGTCGGAGAAGTCGGTGCCGATCAGCTTCTCCCGCACCACGCCGGTCACCTTGATCGAGCCCTCGTTGATGTCGGTGATCTTGCCTTCGGCGCTGATCGTGACCAGCGGGTCGAGGCTCGCCTCGATGAGGCTGCGGGCATACTGGGAGGCCTGTTTGCGTTCGGTGACATCGCGAATGTTGCATTGAATGACCCGTTGGCCGTTTTCCTCATAGAGATTAGCGACCACCTCCACCTGGCGGCGCTGGCCGGTCTGGCTTTCCAGCGGTAAGTCATCGTAGCGGACGTAACCCCCGTCCTGCAGCACTGCCACAGCCGCGCGGCTCGCGGTCGCGTCCGCAAACACGCCGATTTCCCACAGCTCCAGGCCGAGCACGTCCGCGTGCGTGATGCCGAGCACTCCAAGGATGTAGGAATTGGCATCGGTGATCTGACCGGTCTGGCCGTCGAGAATCAGCACGCCGTCCTTGGCGGCTTCAAAGAGCCGCCGGTAACGGGGCGCAGAGGAGCGCAGCGCAGCTTCCGCCTGCTTGCGTTCAGTGATGTCGCGGGCGACTTTCGACGCGCCGATGATTTTCCCGGTGTTGTCCTTGACCGGGGAAAAGGTGACCGAGACATGAAGGCGCGTGCCGTCTTTGCGCAGGCGGATAGTTTCGAAATGCCGCACCCTCTCGCTCTGCGCGATGCGCGCCACAATCATCGGTTCCTCGTCCGCGCGCTCCGGCGGGATGAGCATCAGCATCGGCTGGCCGATGGCTTCCGCAGCCGTATAGCCGAACAGTCTTTCTGCACCGGGATTCCAACTGCGGATGAGGCCCTCCAGCGAACTGCCGATGATGGCGTCGGCATGGCTCCTGTGAGGATTTGTTTTGCTCATAACAGCGGGGGATGACTGCACCGCGCGAATCGCTGCACAATCCAGATTCACTGGCAACCCTCCGCAGGCGGCAACCTTTTGTCAATGGTGTGACCCCTACCTCTCTGACCCAAGACCATGAAGGTGTGAGGGGACTACACCGGAAATTTGTGGCGTAAGACCTGCCAGAACGCCACGCAACTAGTCCGACCCATGGTCCACGTCAGTACCGCGTGGTCGAGAGTAGGGTATCACCCCATAGGCGTATTTCAGATTAGGATATAGGCTCATGCTGAGCCACGAAATGTGCGTCCTTTCGGCGTGAAACTAGCGCCATAACGATACGGGAGTCTCAACAGATGGTCTCCTCACTCAGCGGTGCCCGATCAAGGGTGAAGATCCGCACCGACCTGCTTTGGCTTACCGGCAATTCCGGAGGCGTAAGCATTGGCTCTCCTCTGAGGCCAGGCGAAGAGATGGTTCGGCCCGAAGGCCACCGGTCGGATGTTAGCTGAGACCTGATTGAGATCCCTCGAAACACAACTTACACCCACCCCATTTTGACTATCAGCGAATATCACAGTCCCAGATGATGCCTCCGACCGATTCCATGCAGGCCTCCGCCCGTTGGACAAACGACGGAGGGGCGGTGGTGCTGGAACTCTCCGGCCAATGGGGGATGGAGGGGCCCGAGGTAGAGATCCAAGGCGAAGCTCCGGATACGCCACCCACGCGTTATGTGACCGATGCTTTGGGCCGCTTCGATTCCACCCTCCCGTCCTATCTGTTTTCGAGATTGCGTCCGGCAGAGAAAGGCGACGCCGATTCGAAGGAAAAACCGTCACTTGACGGGCTTCCCAAAAACCTGCGCGGCCTGATGGAGCTTGCGCTGGAGGTGCCTGAGGAAAGTGGAACCGCCGCCCAACCGGTGAAGTCATCCGAGATCCGCAATCTGGGCAAGCGGACTCAGAACGTCGTGGATAGCATTCTATCCGTGGAAAATTTCACGGGACAGACGATTTTTTCGCTGGGACGATTTTTCACGGGAAAGGCCCGATTTCGGACGGGCGACTTCTGGGAGATCGTGCAGGATTGCGGGGCAAAGGCCCTGCCCATCGTTTCCTTGATCAGCTTCCTGATTGGGATGATTCTGGCTTTTGTTGGAAACGTCCAGTTGGCCAATTTTGGGGCGAGCCTGTATGTTGCGGACTTGGTTGTAATCGCCATGGTCCGAGAGATGGGCGTGGTCATGACGGCGATCATCATGAGCGGCCGCACCGGTGCCGCCTTTGCCGCCCATATCGGTAGCATGAAAGCGAATGAGGAAATCGATGCGCTGCACACTTTCGGCTTCGATCCCTTCGACTTTTTGGTTCTGCCGCGCCTGCTCGCGATGATCTTCATGTTACCCTTGCTTACGGTGTATGCGAATGTCGTGGGTGTCCTCGGTGGGATGCTCGTGGGGGCCATGGTCGGCATCCCGCCGATCCTTTACTGGAACGAGACGCTGTCTTCAGTGGATGTCACCAACATCTCGTTGGGCGTTCTCAAGAGTTTCCTCTTCGGAGCGGTTATCGCCATCAGCGGATGCCTACAAGGGTTGCACTCGGGGAAATCGGCGTCTGCGGTCGGGGCAGCGACGACCCGCGCGGTGGTGATTTCCATCACCGTAATCATCGTCATGGATTCCGCCTTCGCTGCCATTTTCACCGTCCTCGATATCTAGCCAATGGACGATCCTATCCAGCCCACCGCAAAAATAGCGTCCGCGATCTCACGATGGCTTACGGCTCATATTTGGTTATGAAGGACCTGAATTTCGACGTCGCGGAGAAGGATATTTTCGTCATCGTTGGCGGCAGCGGTTGCGGCAAGAGCACCTTGATGCGTCACCTCGTAGGACTGTAGGAACCGGCGAAGGGATGCCTCTTTTACGAGGGGAAGGACTTCACCGCCACCGAACCCGAGGCGAGGGGTAAGTGCATCCGCCGCATCGGGGTGATGTATCAATCCGGGGCACTCTGGTCATCCATGACGCTGGCCGAAAATATCGCGCTGCCGATTGAAGAGAATACTCGCCTTGCCCCCAAGGCCGTCCGCGAGCTGGTTTCCTACAAGCTGGCGCTGGTGGGACTCACCGGTTACGAAGATTACTACCCCGCCCAGATCAGCGGCGGCATGAATAAACGCGCCGGCATCGCCCGAGCTATGGCGCTCGATCCGGACATCTTGTTCCTGGACGAACCGGGAGCGGGCCTGGATCCTCTCAGCTCGCGGCGCTTGGACGATCTCATCCTGCGCTTGCGAGACAGCCTAGGCTCCACCGTGGTGATCGTCACCCACGAGCTCGCAAGCATTTTCGCCATAGCGAACAACTGCATTTTCCTCGATATCGCCACCCGGACCCAAGGGGCCACCGGGAACCCCACCGAGTTGCGCGATCATTCCGAAAATCCCGCAGTGCGCCTTTTCCTGCGCCGCGGAGAAGAAAGTAACATTACGTCATGAGCAAGAAAGCCAGCGCCACCGTAATCGGTGCCTTCACCCTGATCGGCCTCATCATCGCGGGCACCGCTTTGGTGCTATTTGGTGCCGGAAAATTCTTCAAGAAAACGCACAGCGTGCTGCTCTATTTCGACCAGAGTGCCAGCGGACTTCAGGTGGGTTCGGATGCCCGCTTCGGTGGGGTTTGGATCGGCAGGGTGAAGTCCATCGACGTTTTGGTCGATCAGGAAGAAAACCGCAAGATCATCCCGGTGGTGGTGGAGTTCGGGGAAAAGGAACTCCAGTTGATCGGCTCCGAGGAAGGCGGTGGGATCGACTTCACGACACGGGCCGGAGTCAAGCAGGCGGTGAGCCAGGGACTGCGTGCCGGGATGAAGCAGCAAAGCCTGTTGGCAGGGCAGCTTTACATCGAGTTCGACATCGTGCCCGGCGAGCCCGGTTTTATCTATCTTACCCCCACGGTTCCACCGTTTCCCGTGGTCCCCACCGTTGGAACCGAAATGGACGAACTAATCTCCGGGATCGCGGATGGCCTTAAAAAATTCAATGCGCTCGACCTCGATGGGGTGATGCTAGATCTGCGCGCCACCCTGGAAGGAGCGCGAGCCCAGATCGAAGACCTCAACCTGAAGGGGATTAACGACAACATCGTCGCCATCACCGAGGATGTGCAGACCATCACTAGCGACGACAAGTTCAAGAGCGCCGTGGTGAATCTGGACGCGGCCCTCCAGGAGCTCGCCGAGCTGACGACGAAGGCCAATGTCGGCATCGACCCGCTGCTAGCAGACCTCAATGCCGTGATCGCGCGGGCCACCGTCGGCATTGCCAAGATCGATCAGGCCGCAGACGAGATCTCCCTCATTTCGAATCCGCGGGCCCCGGTCATGATGCGTTTGCAGCATGTGCTCCAGGAAACCGGGCGGGCCTCGCGGGCCCTCAAGGAGCTTTCCAATGACCTAAAACGCGACCCGAATTCGCTTATCTTCGGAAAGGCCTCACCCCAATGAAATTCCCCCTGCTTGCCTTATTAATCCCCCTTCTGTTAGCCGCCTGCAACGTGCTGAAGCCCGTGAAGGATATCTCCGTGAATCACTTGCTGGATCCGATCGTCCCGGATCGGAAAATCACCGGTGCCACGCCGGCCGTCGCCATTTCGCGCCCCTCCCTTCCCAGCTACCTGGACCGTCAACAGCTCGTCAGCCGGAGCGGGGATGGGCAAATCCAGATGCACCGCTATCATCTTTGGGCGGAGCCGCTTGATTCCGCCATTTCTCGGGTGATGGCGCAGAACCTCGGGCGCTTGACCAATTCGCGGAATATCCAACCGGTGGAGAATTTTGTGACGTTGGACTACCAGTCGCTGCTCGAAATCCGGATCTCCAGATTCGAGCCAGATCCGGGAGGGCGCTTAGTTCTAGAGTGCACCTGGAAAATTCAGCCCGTCTCCGGAGGCTTGGGTAATACCCGATCCTTCAGCACTGCGATTCAGCTGTCTACGGGTGATGCCGCAGTGACCCCGGCTAGGTTGGCAGATCGGGTTGCAGCCATGAATGAGGCACTGGCCCGTCTCGCCCGGGAGATTGCGGATTCACTGTAACCGCGGCTTCCGCGATCGAGCTTAGGTGGCCGGTGGCGGCGAAGGGCATTCCGATCATACCCAATACCATCCCGCCTCGGGCTCTGCGGGGTGTTGATGATCATCTGCGCGGTGCTCAAGCGTCGCTCTCAACATGCTCATTGGCTCCAAAATCAAACCCATAGCGAGGGTTGCGTTGTGCAGTGCTTGCAACTTCTCAGTTGGTATCGCGGTGCGGTTTTTCGCTCCGCCCGTAGCCGAACGCGTCGGAGAAAAAGGCGATGAGTAAGAGCGCTACGGTTATCGACGACGAATCGTGGCTCGGGCTTACGTCATGGGAAAATGAATACTCTCGCACTTGAATTGGCGCACCAGCTGGACGCCTATGAGTGAGCGGTGAACGACCTCTCGGTTGCCAGATTTATTTATTGAATAATTCGATAATCAAGTGGGCCTGGCCTTTACCAATCTATACCGCCTCAAAATTAATCTCCGCCTAAAATGCCAACTGAAAAATTCCCCATTGAGTTAGAGATGAATCGAAGAAATGAGCAGGTGGATGGGTGCTGATCGGAGACACGCCTAACGGCTCAACGAATTGGAAAAGGGCGGCGGACTTCACCCAAAGTCGGTTTGATGCCTCTCCCCTAAAACTGGGTGAACACCCCATAGTGCCTGCCCACTTTCCTGTTATGCTTTGGCGTGAGTATGTTTAGAAGGAATCGCCATTCGCCGCGAACTGGAGGAATGAACGATCAAACTAAAGCATTGTTGCCAGACCCCGAAGGAGTGGTCAGCGGCGTCCCCTCACTGGGGGCGGGAGTGGATCATGAATGGGCCGTCGAGCACAACCACGAGGGACTTCACCCGTTTGCCTTCTACTTGGCGGCCAGCGAAAGCGACGCGGCTAATTTGACCCGGGACACCTACCGCGTCCTGCTCACCAAGGGCCAAGGCATCCGCGTTGCGCGCAAAGTGAAAAGCTGGTTGTTCACGATGCTTTATCGGCAGTTCCTGGGACGGCGTCACGCCAGATGCTTACCGGTAACACCCATCGAGTCGGCGGAATGCGAACTGCCTACGATTACTCTTCAGCAGATGGGAGCATTCGACGGTTCGCTCGTTCTCACTGCGATCCAGCAACGGGATGAAAATTATCGCGCGCCGGTTGCGATGTTTTACCTAGCAGCCTGTCGGACTTGAGGAACGACTTGAGTCGGCAAATAATTGCAGTCGACTTGCGACATGGCTTAATTAGGCCTTGATCGATCGGCAAAGGTGAACTTGGGCCGCAGGAACCGCCCGCCGAGAGGTCGTGGACGGGCGTTTAACCAGGCCCCTGCGCGCCGCCGCGCCGGCTCAAGCCCATTTGGGATTGATTTTAAGGATGTGCAGGCGGCGCACGTTGTAGGCCAGACACACCAAGTCCCATTCCAGGTTTACTTTTTGAAGGCCGCGTAGACTGAAGCGTCGAAAGCCCATCGCCGCTTTGATAATGCCAAAGACCGGTTCCACGGTTTGCTGTCGCAGTTTATACAGGGCGCGGCCGGCGGCGGTGGCGGTGCGGTGTCGCATCTGCTCGGCAAAGGGGGCGTCCGGGGCGGGTGCGCACGGCTCGGCGTGCTGCTCGAGTTGCGCGACGGTGCGACCGTGACGTTCACGCTGCATGGCGGCAAGTAT
>Ga0209491_10001334_pt1 | contig 48774 bp, 43 predicted proteins | sample BON02_FD_187213 | JGI IMG/M metagenome (GOLD analysis project Ga0209491, IMG submission 187213) | Freshwater microbial communities from Lake Bonney liftoff mats and glacier meltwater in Antarctica - BON-02 (SPAdes) (version 2) | ecosystem: Environmental > Aquatic > Freshwater > Ice > Glacier...
GATTTAATTCTTGTGGGATCTAACTTGCCACATTGTGGCTTTACAGATAGTTTTACGGGAAATAAAACAGAAACCGTAGTGCAAATGAAACAAGATTTCTTGGGAAATGATTTTTTTGATATTCCTGAAATGAAGAAGATTCAAACTATTTTTGACGTATGTAGAGGTGGAATAGCTTTTTACGGTAAAACAAAAAAGAAAATAGGGGAAAAAATAGAGATTCTGGAGTACCAAACTGATTTCCAAAGGTTATTATCCATTTTAAATATCTTAAATGAGTTAGGAAATTCAAGCGAATTTAAAATTTTAAACGGAGAAGGTTTTTCGATGGAAACCTCGATCAAAGATAATGACAGAATAAACCTAGTCTTTAACTTTGTAAAAACTAATTTTAAAGAAGAAATTACTTTAGGAGAAATTGCGGATATGGTAAGCATGACTATTCCCTCATTTTGTAGATATTTTAAAAATATTACCAAAAAAACATTTATTCAATTCGTAAATGAATATCGTTTGGTACATGCCTCTAAATTATTAGCAGAAAAACCTATGAGCATAACTGATGTTTGTTTTGAAAGTGGCTTTAATAATTTTTCGCACTTTAATAAATCTTTCAAAAATTTTACGGGGCAAAATCCGTCGGAGTATAGAAATCAACTAAAAACCGTTTTACAATAATGAGCAGTTTATTCCCTGAAGAAATTAACCTCGACCTGCCCGATAGTACTATTTGGTATTATCCCGATTTCTTTCCTCCAGAAGAAGCCAACCTATATTTAAGTTCATTAAAAGCAGAAACTCCTTGGCAACAAGACGATATTAAAGTTTTTGGCAAAACCTACCCACAACCAAGATTAACAGCTCTTTATGGCAACAATGGCAAACCCTACAGCTATTCTAATATTACAATGCAGCCGCACGAATTTTCGGAAGCGCTATTGGCCATAAAAAATAAAATAGAAGCCACTGCAGCAAGTATTTTTACCACTTGTCTTTTAAATTTATACAGAGATGGAAAGGACAGTAATGGTTGGCATGCCGATAATGAAAAAGAGCTGGGTGTAAATCCCGTTATCGCTTCGGTTACCTTTGGTCAGGAACGGTTTTTTCATTTAAAGCACAGAACTAACAAAAACTTAAAACACAAAATTCTGCTAGAACACGGAAGTCTTTTACTGATGAAAGGCGAAACCCAACACCACTGGCTACATCAAATTCCGAAAACAGCTAAACCTATTCAAGAACGGATTAATTTAACCTTTAGGGTAATAGTATAAACCAAAATAGATTAAAAATAATTTGTTGCCATATAGGCGGTAACAATTGGCAGATGAAGTGACAATAACAGCAGTAAGTTCCTATTAGAATATTAATATCTTAAAAAACAGTACTGTTAGATGAAAGAAAAAACCTATGTTTTAATGTTTTGAAAGCATATAGTAAAAAGATTGTTGATAGAATTATAAAGTTATAATTAATATTTTTTTTTTCATAAATAAAGGCTGCCTATAATGTATAGACAGACAGCCTTTACTTTGTAAGATAAAATTGACTTAAAATCTACCCAAAAATATCGTTCAGCACCTTCGCCAATCGCAATCCTCCTTTTTGAAGTTGTGTTTCTACCAAACTCCAATACTTATAACCATATTCATACCCTAACTTCTCCCCTATTTCAACAGAACCATACAATTCATTGGCTAAATCCTGAGATTCTTCTACCCAATTATATACATTCCCTTTTTGTATTTCTTTAATCTCATTTTTATCCAATTCTGGTAAATTATCGGCTAATTCCGTGTAACTCATGCCATAATCATCTATCATATTACTGTCCCAAAGTCGGTGTAGGTTAGTGCCTCTTCCAAACCATTGTACTTGAATATCGTTCCCGCCTTTATCTTCTTCGCGCCCTACATGCATCGGTTGGTGCAGGTCGCCCACCAAATGGACTAAGAATTTTAAATAAAAGACTCTGTCTTCTTTGCTGCTGTTTTCATCTTTAACAACAGCGATACATTTTTCAATCCCCATAACAATATCACCATCTTCGCTTGGTGCTACATCAGTATATTTTTTATCAGTTGGGAAATTAACATAATGCCAAGCACTAAACTTATTATAACTTTTATCAGCTTTTATATCGTCCCCGTAAGTGGAAACTAAAGGCAAGCTTTGTCCATTTAAAATTTCGGCAATAGCTTTTTTAGCTTTTTTTGTTAGGTGGCGTTGTGCCACTTCGCCCGTAGTTCTGTGTCCAGTTTTGGACCAATCATCCTCATTACAAAATGCAAATTGAACACATAGCGTTACTAATAAAATGGATATTTTCTTCATTGTTAAAAAATTTCGTCAATCATTGACCTTATATATAAGTCAAAAATAGAGAATAGAACTTTAAACGCTACTAACACATAGATATTTTTTCCCTAATTAACATAAAATTATTACGATTGATTACTAAGCTTGTAAAAAGAACTTCAGCCTATAAACAATTGAAGACAAAAGGATATTCAGAGCAACAAATCATGGATTCGCTCGGTCGTAAAAAAATAATGATTTTAGCAGATTGGGAAGGCGAAAAAACGATGGAAGCTAGCACCATAGATAGTATTCAACATTACAAGAGCATAAACACCATAGCTGTAAAAGTGCTTAAAGAAGTAAGCGTTTTAAATGTAATTAGGCAACTCATGCTCGAAATGATGAAAAGTACCATCAACTATGGTAACACATCAAGAATTAGAAATACCTAAAAATTACCGAACGCTAATGCTGGCAAAACGGGTACAACACAAGATAATAAAGATGCTTGGTTTGTTTGTATAAGCGAAAATTAGTACATATTACTTGGGTGGGACTCGATAATTATGAACTCGGTTTTAAAAGTAAATTTTTAAAAATCCCGATAAAAAGAAAACAAAGGAATTTAAACATAATTAATTTATCTTTTTTGGTTTAAGATACTAGAACGCTAAGCTAGTTAATCTAATAAAAAAGACTTAGTAGTAATATTATTAAATAACATTTTAACTTAATTAATATTTATTTAAATTATATTAAAATAAATATTATCTTTGCGTCATACTTAATCACTTTTGTAATGAGTAGATTACCCATTAAATGTCCAAGTTGTGAGCAACATTTAAATGTGAGCCAGCTTTCCTGTTTAAAATGCGATACCATAATTTCTGGCAGTTATCCATTGCCTAAATTAATGCAATTACCGCAAGATGATCAAGATTTTATACTTCAATTTGTGTTGCATAGTGGAAGTCTAAAAAAAATGGCTTTGCAAATGGAGATCAGCTACCCTACCATGCGCAACAAATTAGATGATATTATAGAAAAACTTCTACATAATTAAACCACATTATGAAAACCATACTTTTTAATCCGTTTAAAAAATACCAAGAAAATACTTTGCTAGGGATTGGTGTTGCTGCGACAATCATAGGATCACTATTGGCTTATGCTTTTTATATTCGTTTTAACGGTGCTTTTGATTTACATTTTGCGCCAGACATCAACCTTTGGCAGCCATTTATAGATAATAGTATAAATATTGCTATTGTATTTTTGGTGCTATTTTTCTTAGCTAAATATCACAACCAAAAGACAAGAGCTATAGATATTCTAAATGCAGTGCTTATCGCAAGAATTCCTTTTTACTTGGTTGCTTTAATGAACATAAATAATACTATTTCTAGGGCAATAGAGCAAATGATGTCTGTTGTTGATAATACTATTCAAATTAATATGACTGCCATTCCTATAGATGCCATCATCATTTTGAGCATCTTTGGCTTAATAACATTTTTAGCTTTTATTTGGTTTATTGTTTTATTATACAACGGCTATAAAATTGCTTCAAATGCTAAAGGAGGAAAAACTATGTTATTCTTTGCCTTGGCACTTATTCTTGCGGAAATTATCACTAAAGCGATTATTATAATTGTTCCTTATTAATATTTTTCAATGGTTACCTCAGTTTTGCGATGTTAAACTTAGTACAAAAAATGTCGCAAACCTGCCTGCAGAATAGACATGGACAAGGGGTGAACTTTAGGGTTACGTCAAGAAAAATGATGAATACGGAAATTTAAATTACATAAGCTTGAAGAAAACAAATATGGCAAAAGAAGAAAAACCACAAAAAGAATTGCTAGAGCAGTGGCACCAAGACCCTAAAAATTGGAAATTTGATATATTTTATTTCAACAAAGATGACAAAAGAATATTTCCGCCAAAACGCAATAAATATCTTGGATGGACTGTAAATTTTGCAAATTTAAGCTCAATTATTGGATTATTATTAATGATTATTTTGTTAATGGTAATGTCATGGCTCTTAATAAAACTTTAAAAAATTGACATATGAGAAACGTTATAATTTTACTTTTTGCATTGTGCATTTCGTTTTCAACAAAAGCACAGGACATCTCAGGAACTTGGAATGGTGTATTAAAAGTACAAGGCACGCAATTACGACTTACTTTTAATGTGGATAAAACGGAATCTGATTTCAGTGCTACGATGGACAGTCCCGACCAAGGAGCTTTTGGTATTCCTGTTACCAAAACTATTTTTGAAAACAATATGATAAAATTTGAAGTTTCAAAACTACTAATTGTTTATCAGGGCGAATTAAAAGAGAATGAAATTATCGGAACTTTTAAACAAGGCGGGCAAGAATTTCCGATGAATTTATCTAAAAACAAAATTGAAAAAGAAATCGTAAAAAGACCACAAGAACCATCAAAACCTTATCCATACACATCTGAAGATATCACTTTCCAAAATGAAAAAGCCAATATTTTACTGTCTGGCACCCTAACACTTCCTGAAAAAGAAGGTAATTATCCGGTCGTTATTTTAATTTCAGGAAGTGGTCCACAAAATAGAGATGAAGAGCTTCTGGGTCACAAACCATTTTTAGTGCTTGCGGACCATTTAACCAAAAACGGAATTGCGGTTTTAAGATATGATGATAGAGGTGTAGGGGCATCAAAAGGAGATTTTAACTCGGCCACTTCTGCTGATTTTGCTACTGATGTAGAAAGCGCTATTGCCTATTTGAAAACTAGAAAAGAAATCAATAAAAAGAAAATTGGTTTGGTCGGTCATAGTGAAGGTGGACTCATTGCACCGATGATTGCTTCAAAATCAAAAGATGTAAACTTCATCGTATTATTGGCTGGACCAGGTATTACAGGAGCTAAAATATTGCTGTTGCAACAAGAATTAATTGCAAGAGCTTCGGGAGCTTCGGAAACAGATATTAAAAAGACCTACGACGCAAACAAAGCGGTTTTTGATTTGGTTGAAAATACAAATGATGACCAAAAACTAAAGGAAGATTTAACAAAATTATTGTTTGCATCTTTAGAGAACAATCAAACTATGGAAATTCCTGAAGCCCTAACAAAAGAAGAATATGTATCCATGCAAATCTCAAAAGTTTTAAATCCTTGGATGAAATTCTTCTTAAAATATGATCCTGCCACAGCGCTGGAAAAAATAAAATGCCCTGTTTTAGCCGTCAATGGCGAAAAAGATTTACAAGTGCCTCCGAAAGAAAATTTATCCACAATAAAAAATGCTTTAACAAAAGGAGGAAATAAAAAGGTAAGCATAATAGAGTTTCCTAATTTGAATCATTTATTTCAAGAAGCTAAAACTGGTAATACGTCTGAATACGCCAGTATTGAACAAACCTTCTCCCCTATAGCCTTAGAGGCCATCACCAATTGGATTAAAATACAAGTCGAGTGAAATTGGTCAAAAATAGAATTATATCAACTGATAATAGTTAATTCTATTTCTGTTAATCTCCCTTTTTTACTTCGCAAAACTCTGTGATACGGCTATATTACCAAAGTACACAGAGAGTATAAGGAGAATATAAAAACGGAGAAAAAAAATAGATGAGAGCCCTTTTTAATAGAATATCACAATAAATAATTCATGAGGTAGTTTTAGTTTTTTTTGAATTTGCGATAATAATTAATCCCCTTTTTTAGGTTTTTATTAACTAAATAAACCCCTATTTTTGAAAACCAATCAAAATTCAAAGAATGGCTAGGTTTTTCTGCTTTTTTATAATTGTTTTATTCTATTTTTCTGGTGCTAGCCAAAATGAAGACAAAAATTTCACTGTAAAATTTTATCCTGACATTCCACAAATCGATGGTATTCTTGACGAAAAAGTATGGGACAAAGTCGAAGGTGCAAGTAAATTTCAACAATATTTTCCGTCAGATACCATCTTAGCCAATAAAGACACCTCCATAAAAATGTATTATGATGGTGTTACTTTATATATAGCCCTGAAATTAGAAACCATAGGGAACAACTATGTTACACCTTCTTTACGTCGCGATTTTAGAGCTGGTGGTAACGACAATATCAGCTTAATGTTCGATACTTTTAATGATGCTACCAACGCTTTTTTATTTGGAATTAACCCGTATGGTGTTGTTCGAGAAGCTTTAATCGCCAATGGTGGCGGTGATAACGGTGGTTTTAATACTTCATGGGATGTAAAATGGCGTGGTGAAGCCAAAGTCTTTGAAAATTATTATACGGCAGAACTAGCCATTCCCTTAACCTCACTCAAATTTAAGGAAGGAGAGACCAAATTCAGATTTAATGCTTACCGTTTTGACACCCAATCCAACGAAACCAGTACTTGGGCAAGAATACCACAAAACCAGTCTGTTTTTAGTTTGGCTTTCATGGGGGAAATGACATTTGAACAACCACTAGGAAAATACAGAACTCCCATTGCCATTATTCCCTTTATAAATGGTTTGTCGCAAAAAAACTTTGAAACCAATGAAGGACTTTCAAAGGTGACATTTGGAGGTGATGCCAAGATAGCTATAGGAAATGGGATGAACTTGGACGTAACGCTAAATCCGGATTTCTCGAATGTTGAAGTGGATAATCTTTTTACCAACCTCACCAGATTTGAGGTTAACCTGCCTGAAAGAAGACAGTTTTTTGTGGATAATGGCGACTTGTTTGCTAGTTTTGGTGGCGGTAGAGACTCTAATCCTTTTTTTTCGAGGCGTATTGGTATTGCAACTGATGAAAATGGTAATTCCGTCGAAAATAAAATTATTGGTGGCGTACGGCTTAGTGGTAAATTAAATGAAGATTGGCGTTTAGGGTTCTTAAATATGCAAACAGCAGAGGACTTAGAAAAAGAAATTGCATCGAACAATAACATGATGATAGCCATACAGAAAAAGGTGTTTTCACGATCTAACTTTGGTTTGTTTTTCATCAATAGAGAAACATTTAAAGACTATGATTTTTTAGCGCCAGAAGATCGCTATAACCGTGTTTTAGGAGTTGATTATAATTTGGCTTCCGAAGATAATATATGGAACGGTAAATTTTATGCCCATAAATCATTTGACCCTGGCAGTAGCGGTAAGGATGTATCCACTGGGGCATTCATGTCATACAACACTAGAAAACTAAATATTTTTACGGATTGGGTTTATGTTGGAGAAAATTTCAATTCTGATTTGGGGTTTATTCTTAGAAAGGATATTTTTAAGTTTGTAACTGGTGCAGAAAAAATCTTTTGGCCTACCTCCGGACCTATTAACCAGCATAGTATTCAACTGTTTCCTGTTTTTACCTTAAATCCGTCGCTGAGTTTTAAAACTACGGACTATAATATTCGGACTACTTGGGAGGCAGAATTTAAAAATCAAACCAGAGTCGATGCGAGTATCGAAAATAACTATACTTTTTTATTAGACAGTTTTGATCCTAGTAGAAAAGATAATGCCATTCCGCTTCCGGCTGATGTTGGTTATAATTATACAAGTGCTCAAGCCAGCTACCGATCTGATCGCAGGAAAGTTTTTGCCTATGTATTTGAACAATCTTACGGGCAGTTTTTTAATGGTACACAATTTTCATCAGGTGCCGAAATGAGTTTAAGGTTGCAACCCAAAGCAACCATAGCGCTAGCCGTTAACTACGACCAGATTAATCTCCCAGCGCCTTATTCTAGTGCTAATTTATGGCTGATAAGTCCTAGCATAGACCTTACATTTAGTAAATCCATTTTTTGGTCTAGCATCATTCAATACAGTAATCAACGGGATAATTTAGGTCTCAATTCTAGACTACAATGGCGTTTTGCTCCCCTATCAGATTTGTTTGTTGTGTATAATGACAATTACTTTGTCAATAGCTTTCAACCCAGAAATAGATCTATTAACCTTAAATTTACCTATTGGTTAAACATTTAAAAAAATCAATTGTTGAGTTATACCCTACTTTGTTCCGATTTAGACGGTACCTTACTTTCTACTAAAAGTGATGTATCAGACTTTACTATTTCAGAAATAGCCCGAATAAAAGATACTTTGCGAATTATTTTAGTATCTGCAAGAATGCCTAAAGCCATGAGGTATCTTCAAAAAAGATTAAACATTGAAAACCAAGCTATGGTTTGCTATAATGGTGCACTGGTTTTAAATGGAGTAAATGAAATTACCTCAGTAACTATTCCTATTTCAATTTTAAAAAGCATACACTTACTTGCCAACAGTTACAATATTAAATTAGGCCTGTATTATAAAGACGAATGGTACGTGGAAGTACATTCTGAACGCATAGAAAAAGAAATTAAATACACCAAAAGTACTCCTGAATTTAAAGCTACCAGCGAAACCTTTCAGGATTGGGAAACTAGAAAAATTTCAGGAGCACATAAATTGATGCTGATGGGAACTAAAGAAACCTGCAATGCTATATTCAGCATTTTAGAAGAAAAATTTCACCATGAAATTGCTATATATCGTTCAAACGACACCTTGATAGAATTAGCACCTAAATTGGTTTCAAAATTAACTGCTATTCAATTACTTTTATCTGAGGGCGAAACATTAGCCAACGTTGTTGCTTTTGGCGACAATTATAATGATTTTGATATGCTGAAACATGTCGGTTGCGGCGTTGCTGTAGACAATGCTCGCGAGACACTGAAAGAAATAGCGAATCATATAACAGCCAAAAACACAGAAGATGGTGTTGCGAAATTTATTAAAGAATATCTTTAGTTTGCATCACTTCTATTATATTTAACAAAAACATACTTATGAATGATACGCTTATTACCAACGATACTGTAGTTTTTGGATTGTTAGCCTTGTGCCTAGGCTTTGTTTTTTATACTTCATCAATATCCAAAGGGTTTTGGGGCAAATTTTACAAAGTTGTTCCTACAGTTTTAATGTGTTATTTATTGCCCTCATTATTGGTGAGTTTTAATATTGTTTCTGATGAAATATCAAACCTATATTTTATGGCCAGTAGATATTTATTGCCTGCTGCCCTAGTTTTGATGACGCTCAGCATAGACTTGAAAGCCATTGCAAGTTTGGGTTCGAAAGCCTTAATTATGTTTTTTACAGGAACCGTTGGAATTATTATTGGTGGTCCCATAGCTATTTTAATTATTTCTATTTTTTCACCTGAAACAGTTGGTGGTAATGATTTTGATGCCATTTGGAGAGGTTTGTCCACGATAGCTGGCAGTTGGATTGGTGGTGGCGCCAACCAAGCAGCAATGCTTGAAATTTTCCAGTATAACCCGCAAGAATATGGTAAAATGGTTTTGGTGGATATTGTTGTTGCTAATGTGTGGATGGCGATTATATTATTTGGTGTAGGAAAAACAAAGCAAATAGATAAATGGCTCGGAGCGGATACCTCCGCCATTGAAGAACTACGAAAAAAAGTAACTCTTTTTTCAGAAAAAATTACTCGTGTCCCTACCTTAAACGATTATATGATGCTTTTATTCTTTGCATTTACGGCTGTAGGGATATCGCATTTTTTTGGAGATGGCATCAGTAGTTATTTAAGCAAAAATAGTAGTGCCGTTGCAGATCCAGGTAACTTTCTTTCCTTTTTAGGATCTAGCTTTTTTTGGATGGTAGTGGTGGCTACTTTCTTAGGCATTTTTCTTTCGTTTACCAAAGCAAAAAATTATGAGGGTGCTGGTGCAAGTAAAATAGGGAGCGTTTTTATTTATATTCTGGTGGCAACCATAGGTATGAAAATGGATTTAAGCAAGGTTTTAGAAAATCCAGGTTTATTAGTAATAGGTTTTGTCTGGATTACCATACACGCTATATTGCTGATTATAGTTGCCAAATTAATCAAAGCGCCCTATTTCTTTTTAGCTGTGGGTAGCCAAGCGAATGTAGGTGGTGCTGCATCGGCGCCAGTTGTTGCAGCTGAATTTCATCCATCATTAACCTCCGTTGGAGTACTTTTAGCCGTTTTTGGGTACGTAGTAGGTACTGGTGGTGCGCTACTCTGTGCCTACTTGATGGAAATTGCTTCTAATTTTTAAAAAAAAATAAAGTAATAACCATAAAAAATTTAGTGATATTTGCCCCTCAAAATAATTAAAATGAAAGCCCGTAATAAGCCTTCATTAAAAACGACGAATGCCATCCAATAAAATAATAAAATAGAACTGGTTGGGTAAAAATTTAATCAAATGAAAAAAATGATTTTGTTGTCCTTGATTGGACTTTTCTTGACATCTTGTGTCATTGATGATAAAAATAATATGGTGGTCAATGGTTCTATTAAAGGCTTAAAAAAGGGTACTTTATTTTTGCAGCAAATACAGGATAGTACTCTTAAAAACATTGACTCTTTAGAAATAAAAGGTAATGGTGATTTTAATTTTTCAACAACCATAGAAAATCCAGATATTTTTTATTTGTATCTAGTGAAGGATGATAATAATGATATTAATGATCGCATTACATTTTTTGGAGAACCAGGTGTTATAACCATTGAAACTTCTTGGAATTTATTCGAAAATGAAGCCAAAGTAAAGGGGTCAAAAGCGAATGATACCTATGATCAGTATAAAAAAGGAATGTCGCGCTACAATGCTAAAGATTTAGAAATACTACAAGCACGTTTCAATCCTAAATTTTCAAATGATTCTTTAGCGATAGATTCTTTAATTAAGCTAGCAGACAAAAACTTATACCGAAGCTATGCTTTCGGTTTAAATTTCGCTTTAAATAATAAAGACTCCTACGTCGCCCCTTATATTGCTATGAATGAAGTAGCTGATGCCAATGTAAAATATTTAGATTCCATTTATAAAATGCTTACCCCAGAAGTAGCTGAATCTAAGTACGGCAAAAAATTAAAGCAGCATCTTGAAGATTTAAAGAAAAATAAATCTTAGCCCTTGGCTGTAGTCAATAGCAAAAGCAAAAGTACCTATTATTTAAGTCCGTCTATTATATAAAAATTGACACCAACAAAAAAGCATCCAAAATTTGGATGCTTTTTTGTTTATAATTTGTGTGAGAACTTTAGATTAACCTAACTTGTTTAATTTTTCAACTAAAACTGTTGCTTTTTCTTCTAACTCTATTTGCACACCTTTAAGATGTTTAGCTCTATTTTCAACTTTTTTGTTGTTTACTTTAACAATTAAGTCGTCAAAAGTTTTTATAGATTCATCAATAAGTGCTGAACCTTCTTTTGAACTTTTTTTGTTATTTGAAGCTTCCCAAAAATATACCGCTTCAATAATATCACCTATAACGTAATTGATATCTTTTTTTAAATCTTGAATACTTGCCATTTTACTAATTTTATTTTTTGCAAAAGTAATCTTTTTAACAGTATAATAGTACTATTGAACTGAATTAAATAGTTACTTCTAAAAGCGTTACATTTTTAGTTTTAATACTAGCCATTTTTGAACTTGCCGCCAGCAGTAAAGTCTCGCCCTTTTGCAAACTTGCTTCCCCATGTTCATTAGCTATTACTGCCGAGCCAGCCACACACATGTAAATAGTAAAAGAGTTTCTTTCAGAAATATCAATATCTATATTTTTAGTTAGATTTATACAATTTGTTTTGAAATAAGGACAATCTACCAAGGTATTTACGGTATTTTGATGCCTGTTATAAGCTATCTTAAAATCGTCTTTCTTTTCAAAATCGATTGCATCTAAAGCTAAATCGGTATGTAATTCTCTAAGATTACCTTCTTTATCTTTTCTGTTAAAATCAAAAACTCTATACGTTACATCAGAGGTTTGCTGAATTTCTGCGAGTACTACCCCTGCACCAATCGCATGAATTTTTCCGGTATTGATGAAAAAAGTATCGCCTTCTTTTACTTTTTCATAATTCATTAAAGCTTCTAAAGTATTATTGTTTATACTCTTTTGATACTCTTCTTTAGTTACGGTTTTATTAAAACCAACAATTAAATTGGCATCTTTATCGGCATCCATAATATACCACATCTCCGTTTTACCGAAAGAATTATGACGCTTTTTAGCCAATTCGTCATTAGGATGTAATTGAATAGATAAATCTTGCTTAGCGTCAATAAATTTTATCAAAATTGGGAAATCAGTTCCAAAACGTTCTACAACACTTTTTCCTAAAAGTGCATCCGCATTTTCATCAATTAAATCTTGTAAAGAAATGCCTGCTAAATTTCCGTTTGCAATAATAGAAATATCTCCTTCAACCCCTGATATTTCCCAGCTTTCACCAACAATATTGCTTTTTATCGGCTTTCCAAAAATATCGCCTAGTTTTGTGCCACCCCAAAGGCGATCTTTTAAAATAGGATTGAATTTTAAGGGATATAAACGCTTCATCTTAAAGTTTCAATTTAGCCTGAATAGGTGACAAAATTTCTTGGGGTTTCGTATAAAACCACTTCAATTTCTTGATTTTTATCGATGTGCGGTCTGAGTTTATCGTAAATCACAACCGCAATATTCTCAGCCGTGGGGTTTAGCGATTTAAATTCAGGTACTTCTATATTTAAATTTTTATGATCAAAAGCATTTTCTATTTCACTTTTAATCAAATCTTTTAAGACTTTTACATCCATTACAAACCCTGTTTCTTTGTCTATTTCGCCTGTAACGCTCACAATTAATTCATAGTTATGACCATGGAAATTAGGATTGTTGCATAAGCCAAAAATGGCGTCGTTTTTCTCAAAGCTCCAGTCTGGTCTATACAATCTGTGGGCTGAGTTAAAATGTGCTTTTCTACTTACTTTTACCTTCATTTTATAATATTATTTTGGTTAATGTGATGGTAGAATTTATCAAAAATAATTTTAAACCATGCGGTGTAATTGTCAGGATTTAGTTGAATATCGGACTTAACAGCTTCCGGTTTCATCCACTTCCAATCCGCAACTTCATCAGGATTTATGACTGGAATGCCTTCATAATACCCAATCATCACATGATCTAATTCGTGCTCGGTTAAACCATTATCAAAAGGAGCTTTGTATATAAAAGAAAAAAGTTCTTTTAGTTCTGTTACAAAACCCATTTCTTCTTGCAACCTTCTTTTCCCCGCCACAATATTTGATTCTCCAACCCGTTGATGACTACAACAAGTATTTGTCCATAAAATTGGAGAATGGTATTTATGCGCAGCTCTTTGTTGCAACATGGTTTCTCCGTTTTTGTTCATTACAAAAACTGAGAAAGCGCGATGGAGAACTGCTTTTTCGTGCGCTTCCATTTTTGGCATGGTCCCGATTTGCTCGTTTAACTCATTAACGAGTATTACGCGTTCTTCTTTCAATCTTATTTTCTTTAATTCTTAGCAATTGCGATTCAACATCGCACTACAAAAATAACATCTTTAAATCATTATTAATCATAAAGCCTTAAATATTACAAAATGAAAAGCGAAATGTGAAATAAATATGTTTCGGGATTTTAGATTTTATCCAATTTTAACCTAAAAATACTAGATAAAAAAATTAGTTTAGATCTTTTCAAAGACGTCGCACTTAGTATAGCCGAAACGAAAATTTATAGACAAAATAAAGCCAAAGATGTCTGAGAATTATTTTAACAGCAGATACTAAAAAAACCATATAAATCTGAGGTTCCCTCTCGTTTTTATAAAGTCATATCTCAGTGCAATTTCAAAAGAGCTATCATTATCGGAATCATAGCTAGAAGTCGGAATATAATTGCTGTTTTTTGCCCTTCAACTTTATTAGGTATTCCGTTATTATCAGAATCTATATCTTGACAATCTGGAATACTATCTTTATCAGTATCTCTGGATGTTGTAGGATGAAAACCCCCATAAGTATCAATTATACCATCATCAAAATCCCTTTCATTTGACACACCATAACCTGCTGTATTCTAATACATAAGCGATAGCTTTGCATCACCTTTAACCGCATTTATAGTTTTGAGAGAGGTTAAGATAAATAATAACAATAAAACTTAAAAATAATTTTGAACCTATTGCTAATAATGAATTTTAAATAAATAAAAATTACTTTTTTTAAGATTGATGCTCGTTGTATTTTAACGTATTTTTGCAAAAATTTTGAGTATGAGTTTTGAGAGCGAAATAAAAAGAAGAAGAACCTTTGGTATTATATCGCACCCGGATGCTGGAAAAACTACACTAACCGAAAAATTACTTTTGTTCGGGGGTGCTATTCAAGAAGCTGGAGCGGTAAAAAATAATAAAATAAAAAAAGGTGCTACGAGTGATTTCATGGAAATTGAACGTCAACGTGGTATATCCGTTGCAACATCGGTTTTGGCTTTTATTTATAGAGACAAAAAAATAAATATTTTAGATACCCCTGGACACAAAGATTTTGCGGAAGATACCTTCAGAACCCTTACCGCTGTGGACAGTGTTATTGTTGTTGTGGATGTAGCCAAAGGAGTGGAAGAACAAACGGAAAAATTGGTTGAAGTTTGCCGCATGAGAAACATTCCTATTATCGTTTTTATCAATAAGATGGATAGAGAAGGTAAAGATGCCTTTGATTTATTAGATGAAGTAGAGCAAAAATTAGGACTCAAAGTAACTCCACTAAGCTTCCCGATTGGAATGGGGTACGATTTTAAAGGAATTTATAACATTTACGAGAAAAACATCAATCTATTTAGTGGTGACAGTAAAAAAAATATTGAAGATGTTATCGCTTTCAACGATATCGCTAGTCCTCAATTAGAGAAAATCATTGGTGCTAAAGCAGCGACAGAATTAAGGGATAATCTTGATCTTATCCATGGAGTTTATCCTGAGTTTGACAGAGATGCCTATTTAGAAGGAAAACTACAACCCGTATTCTTTGGATCTGCTCTGAACAACTTTGGAGTTCGTGAACTTCTTGATTGTTTTATTGACATTGCGCCTACACCAAGACCTAAAATGTCTGAAGAAAGATTGGTAAAGGCTAATGAAAAAGATTTTACAGGATTTGTTTTTAAAATTCACGCCAACATGGATCCTAAGCACAGAGACAGATTGGCTTTTATTAAGGTAGTTTCGGGAACTTTCGAAAGAAACACCCCTTATTTACATGTGAGAAGCAATAAAAAATTAAAATTCTCAAGTCCCAATGCCTTCTTTGCCGAAAAAAAAGAGATTGTTGACATATCGTATCCTGGTGACATTGTAGGTTTGCATGATACGGGTAGTTTTAAAATTGGCGATACCTTAACCGAGGGAGAAATTTTACACTACAAAGGCATTCCTAGTTTTTCACCCGAACATTTTAGATATATTAACAACGCGGACCCAATGAAGTCTAAACAATTAGAAAAAGGCATCGACCAATTAATGGATGAAGGTGTTGCACAATTGTTTACGCTAGAATTGAATGGTAGAAAAGTAATTGGCACTGTTGGCGCCTTACAATATGAAGTTATCCAATACCGCTTAGAACACGAATATAATGCAAAATGTACTTACGAAAATTTCCCCGTTTATAAGGCTTGTTGGATTGTCCCAAAAGATAAAAATAACGAAGAATTTAAAGAATTTAAGCGCATAAAACAGAAGTTTTTAGCCAAAGACAAACAAGGTCAGTTGGTATTTTTAGCAGACTCACAATTTTCATTACAGATGACACAGCAAAAATACCCTACTGTAGAATTAAAATTTACGTCGGAATTAATGTAAAAGAAGGAAGCTAGAATTTAAATTCCAGCCTCCTACAATTTGGACTATTTTTTCTTATTCAGGACTATTTTTTAAAATTTCTAAGGTGTATTTCCAAAATTTTTGGACAGAAGAAATACTAACCCGCTCATCGGGAGAGTGTGCTCCTTTTATAGTTGGCCCAAAACTAATCATATCTATATTAGGGTAGTTCTGCCCCAATATTCCACATTCTAAGCCTGCATGACAAGCCGCTACATAAGGCGCGGCATTGAATACTTTTTGATATTGCGTTTTTAAAACTTCTAAAATATCAGAATTTGGATTCGGATTCCATCCTGGATAATCGCCACTAAAAGTAACTTTACAATCTGCCAATTCAAAAGTGGCGCGAAGAGAATTTGCCAAATCCATTTTAGCTGAGTCCACTGAAGAACGGGTTAAACATGCAATACTTATTTTACCATTATTCACCTCAACTCTAGCAATATTATTTGATGTTTCTACTAAATTATCAAAAGCTGCACTCATACCATACACGCCGTTTTGAGCTGCATAAATTGCTTTTAAAATATTATTTTGAGTTTTTTTAGGCAATATCAACCTTGGTTTCTTGACTTCAATGCTTGTAATTTCTAAATTAGGCTCGGTAAGCGATTTTTCTTCTTTGATAGTAAGTGACCATATCGCAATATCTTTTTGAAAATTATCAGCTTGAGTTTTGTCAACGACCACTGTGGCAATACTTTCTCTGGGAATCGCATTTCTGAGACTTCCACCATTTATTTTGGAAATTCGCATCTTATATTTTTCAGAACCCAAAAACAACAACCTATTCATTATTTTATTGGCATTCCCCAAACCCTTATGAATATCCATGCCGCTGTGGCCACCTGTTAAGCCCTTTACCGTAATTTCAAAAGCTAAAGCATTTATAGGGGATGACTTTTCTTTATACTTACCTTCTGCGGTAACATCAATTCCGCCGGCGCAGCCGATACCTATTTCATCATCTTCTTCAGTATCTAAATTCAAAAGAATTTCTCCTTTAAGTAAGCCTGCTTTTAAGCCTTTAGCACCAGTCATTCCTGTCTCTTCATCAATCGTAAATAAAGCTTCAAGAGCAGGGTGTGGAATACCAGTACTTTCTAAAAGTGCCATAATGGTGGCAACACCTAAACCATTATCGGCACCCAAGGTGGTTCCTTTGGCGCGTACCCAATCTTCATCAATATACATTTGGATACCTTGCACATCAAAATCGAAATTGGTGTCATTATTTTTTTGGTGTACCATATCTAAATGCGATTGCAAAGTCACCATTTTTCTGTTTTCGAAGCCTTTTGTAGCGGGTTTTCTGATAATTATATTACCTACCTCGTCTTTATAAGTATCTAACTGAAGTTTTTTACCAAAGTCGAGTATAAACTGAATTACACGTTCTTCTTTCTTCGAAGGCCGCGGCACGGCATTTAAACCTACAAAATTGGTCCAAATAGCTTTTGGTTCTAATTCTCGTATATTTTTAGTCATAGTAATTTTTTCTTCTTCAAAAATACGCATACTTAAAGAAAACCCTATTTTTGAATCAGAAAAGTTTTTTTGAATGCGAGAAAAAATCAAAAACGTCTTAGCTTTATCCTTAATACCTCAAATATTATTGGTAAAATGGCTGAGCTTTTATCCTGAACTTATTGAAAAATATTACAGTCTTGGCATTTATAATTATACTTCTAAATTTTTTAGAGTTGTTTATGGATGGATACCCTTTTCAATCGGCGATGCTCTTTATGCTTTAATAGGTTTTTATGCGCTTAGATATCTTATTATAAAAAGAAAGTATATTTGGAAAAAACCACTTCATTTCTTTAGAAATATAGTCGCAGTAATTGCGGTAGCCTATTTTTCTTTTAATATTTGTTGGGGACTTAATTATCAACGTCTGCCTGTGTCTCAAGCTTTAGGAATCCAAGAAAATAAGGATAGAAAAGCTTTATTAGCTTTTGTCAACGAATTAATTGATAAAACCAACGAAACTCAATTTCAAATTACGGGAGATAGCACTTTAATGGTTAAAACGCCTTATACCAACCAGCAGATTTTTGATAAAACGATAAAAGGTTATAAAAACTTAGCGCAAATTCATCCTTTTTTAAAATACGAAATTCCAAGCATAAAAAATTCATTATTTAGTACCCCGCTAAGTTATATGGGATATGGTGGTTATTTAAATCCGTTTACCAATGAAGCTCAAGTAAATAGCCTAACTCCACCATTTAGATTGTCAGTAATTAGCGGGCACGAAGTGGGACATCAAATTGGATATTCTGCTGAAAACGAAACAAATTTAATTGGGTATCTGGTAACAATTTACAATGAAGACATCTATTTTAAATATGCTGCTTATGCTTATGCCTTGAGTTATTGTTTAAGTGATATGAAACAAAATGATGAACAATTATTCGAAACTTTATTGCCAAAAATTAATGCTGGAGTAAAACAAAATTACGCCGAATTAAATACATTTTGGCTTCAATACGAAAATTTTACAGAACCTATTTTCAAAGCTATTTTTAATTCGTTCTTGAAAGTAAATAACCAAACTGATGGTATAAAGAGCTACAGCAAGGTAGTCCTGTTACTGGTCAGTTATCATCAAAAATATCCCCTTTAAATTACAAGTGCATTTTAAAAATTAAAACGAAACCAATATGTTAAAAAAAGTATAATAAACCTCCAAATCAATTCATTTCACTTATTTTTAGAAACAACTAATTGACTAAAATTTTATTTATGAAAATGAAACTCCTCTTGCTCACCTTGTTAGGGTGCAGCAGTTTTTTAAGTGCGCAAGATTACTTCCCAAAAAACGATGGTGTAACATCAAAAAACAACAATTACACTGCATTTACCAATGGCAAAATTTTTGTAACGCCAACACAAATCATTGAAAACGGAACGCTACTTATTCAAAACGGGAAAGTAGTACAAGTGGGTAAAACAATTACCTTTCCTAAAAATACCGTAACCATAGATTTGAACGGAAAATCTATCTATCCTTCCTTTATCGATATTTATTCTGATTTTGGTGTTGAAAAACCAAAAAGACCTGCTGGTGATGGAAGAACAACCCAATACGAGCCATCTCGCGAGGGTTTTTATTGGAATGATCATATTATGCCAGAAAATAACGCTATCTCAAAATTTGAATATGATGCAAAAAAAGCCAAAGAATTACGTGAAGCTGGTTTTGGGGTTGTAAACTCGCACATACAAGACGGTATTGCACGTGGCACAGGAATTTTAATCACTTTAAATAGTGAAACTACCGATGCTACCCGCGTCATAGATGGTAAATCGGCTCAGTATTTTTCGCTAGAACGCGGGGTATTAACCAATCAAGCATATCCTAGCTCTTTAATGGGTACAACGGCATTATTACGTCAAATGTATGCTGACATGAATTGGTACGCTCAAGGAAAATCAGAGACCAAAGATCGTTCTTTAGAAGCCTTAATCGCCAATAAAAATTTAGTGCAAATTTTTGAAGCAAAAGACAAAGGAAACAACATATTAGCTGATAAAATCGGTGATGCTAATGGTGTTCAATACATACTAGTGGCAGGTGGTAATGAATATGAAAGCCTACAAGAAATTAAAGCTACCAATGCAAAATATATTGTTCCATTAAATTTTCCAAATGCCTACGACGTTTCTAATCCGTACCAAGCCGGTTATGTATCCTTAGAAGATATGCGTCAATGGAACCAATCACCAAGTAATCCAAAAGCGTTGGCAGATAATGGCATCGTATTTTCGTTTACCATGCACGATTCAAAATCGGCAGCAAAATTTAAAGAAAATTTATTAAAGGCTATCGCTTACGGACTCCCAAAAACAAAAGCACTTGAGGCTTTAACCACAATTCCTGCTCAAATTTTAGGGAAAAGTGCTCAAATTGGCTCATTACAAGTTGGTTCTTATGCCAACTTTTTAATTACATCAGGAGATATTTTTGACAAAAACACAAGCCTCTTTGAGAATTGGGTGCAAGGCAATAAGAGTGTAATTAACGATATTAATTTAAAAGACATTCGTGGCGATTATGATTTAACTGCTGGTGGCAATACCTATAAACTATCCATTACAGGAGAATTGAGTAAGCCAAAAGCCGAAGTAAAACAGGATACCCTGAAACTAAAGTCTAAATTGAGCTATGCGGATGATTGGTTAGACTTATCATTTTCTACCGATGAAGGAGAAAAAATATACCGAATGACGGGTATGACCGCAAAAACTTCTGATGATATTTCGGGTAGATTAATACTTCCTACGGGCATAGAATCGTCTTTTAGAGCGATAAAAACAAAGAGTTTTACCGAAAAAGAAAACGAAGAAAAAACGGAAGAAGTACCAAAAATAATGCCTGTTACCTATCCTAATATTGGTTACGGTAATGTTTCTAAACCCTCACAAGAAACAATTTTATTCAAAAATGCAACGGTTTGGACGGGTGAAAATGAAGGCGTTTTACAAAATACAGATGTACTAATAAAAAATGGCAAAATTACTAAAATTGGCAATAATTTAAGTGCTTCGGACGCCAAAGTGATTGATGCTACAGGAAAACATATAACCGCAGGAATTATTGACGAACATACCCATATTGCGTTGTTGTCTGTAAATGAAGGTGGCCAAAATTCTTCAGCAGAAGTAACTATGGAAGATGTTGTGGACCATGAAGATATTAATATTTACCGCAATTTAGCCGGTGGTGTAACATCTGCGCAATTATTACATGGCTCTGCAAACCCTATTGGTGGACGTTCGGCCATTATTAAACTAAAATGGGGAGAATCACCAGATCAAATGATTTATTCCAACAGTCCAAAATTCATAAAATTCGCTTTAGGCGAAAACGTAAAACAATCAAACTGGTCAAGTTTCAGTCGTTTTCCACAGACTAGAATGGGTGTTGAACAAGTATTTGTGAATTACTTCCAAAGAGCCAAAGAATACGATGTTTTGAAAAAAAGTGGAAAACCATTCCGTTATGATCAAGAAATGGAAGTATTGGCCGAAATTTTGAATGGCGAACGCTATATCAGTTGCCACTCTTACGTTCAGAGTGAAATTAATATGTTGATGAAAGTGGCTGAAAAATTCAATTTCAAAATTAATACCTTCACTCATATTCTTGAAGGCTACAAGGTGGCAGATAAAATGGCAGAACATGGTGTCGGCGGCTCTACCTTTAGTGATTGGTGGGCTTATAAATATGAAGTTTTAGATGCTATCCCTTACAATGCTGCCATTATGCACAGTCAAGGGGTTACCGTAGCCATCAATAGCGATGATCGCGAAATGTCAAGAAGATTGAACCAAGAAGCTGGTAAAATTGTCAAATATGGTGGAGTTTCTGAGGAAGAAGCTTGGAAAATGGTTACTTTAAACCCTGCTAAATTGTTGCATATTGATGATAGAACAGGAAGCTTAAAAGTAGGTAAAGATGCTGATATTGTTTTGTGGTCTGATCACCCTTTATCAGTATATGCTAAAGCTGAAAAAACAATAGTTGACGGTGCAGTTTATTTTGATATCCAAAAAGACAAACAACAAAGAGAAACTATTCTTAATGAGCGAAATACCTTAATTGGTATGATGATCAACGAAAAAGATGCTGGAAAAACAACGCAAACACCCATTAAAAAAGACAAAGAAGAATTCCATTGTGATAGTAATTGATTCGGTTGATGGTTATTCGTTGATAGTTTGTTGAAGAATAAAGAACAGAGAGAAAAGGATAGAGAATAGAGAAAAAATTTAGTTTTTAGCCTAGTAGCCAAAAGCTTCAAAAAATTAATAAAATAAATAGCTTGCGGCTCAGGGCCTAAAGCTTAAAGCCTTAAAAAAATGAAAAAAAACTTATATACAATCTTATTATTTTGTTGGTCGACCTTAGCGATGGCACAACAAACTCCCGCGGCTGCACAAAAAGAAGCCATAAGTATTGAAGGTGCAACGGCACATTTAGGCAATGGGCAAGTAATAGAGAACGCACTTTTAATGTTCGAAAACGGCAAAATAACCTTCGTAGGTAGTGCCAATGCTAAAATTGCCCGCAGTGGCACAATTATTAACGCCACTGGAAAACATATTTATCCAGGATTTATTGCGCCTACAAAATCTTTAGGTTTGGTAGAAGTAGATGCAGTACGTGCAAGTAATGATGAGGATGAAATTGGAGAGATGATTCCGAATGTTCGCAGTTTAATCGCCTACAATGCAGAATCTAAAGTGGTAGAAAGCATGCGCCCTAATGGTGTTTTAATTGGGCAAATTACTCCACAAGGTGGTCGTATTTCAGGAACCTCATCTATTGTACAATTTGACGCTTGGAATTGGGAAGACGCTGCTATAAAAGTTGACGACGGCATTCATTTAAACTGGTCTAACTCCTTTCGACAAGGCCGTTGGTGGGCGGGTGAAGAGCGCGGCTTTAAACCTAATGATAAATATAAAGAAGAATTAGATGAAGTTGCCATATTCTTAAAAAACGCTATGGTTTATGGTCAAGAAACTGCAAAAATAGAAAATCTAGCTTTTAAAGCGATGCAAGGTTTATTTAATGGGACTCAAAAATTATATATCTATGCCAATGGAGAACGAGAAATAATTGATGCTGTCACTTTAGCAAAAGCAAATGGCGTTAAAGAAGTGGTGCTGGTTGGTGGTTATCAAGCTTATAAAATAACCGACTTTTTAAAACAAAATAACATTCCTGTTTTAATAAATTTTACGCATAATGTGCCAGAATATGAAGATGATGATTATGACTTGCCTTATAAAAATCCAAAATTATTAATTGATGCAGGACTTTTAGTAGGATTACAAAACGCTTCGGCTGCAAATTTTCAGACCAGAAACTTGCCTTTTTATGCAGGTCAGGTTGTTGGGCAAGGGCTAGATAAAGAAGTTGCCTTGCAAATGATTACAGGAAATAATGCTAAAATATTAGGGATTGATGCCAACTACGGCACCTTAGAAGTGGGTAAAAGTGCCACTTTATTTATATCAGAAGGTGATGCTTTGGATATGCGCACCAACCAGTTAACAAATGCCTATATTGATGGCAGGACAATCTCTTTAGAAACCCATCAAACCGGACTTTGGAAACGGTATATGGGCAAGTTTGAAGGGGAATAAAGATTAAAGAACAATATTATTATAGAAAAGCATCAATCTAAAAATTGGTGCTTTTTTTATTTCACTGCTACAAAAGTCACCAAATCTCCTTTTTCGTAAGGTAGATCTCTGGGTGGTAAACAAATAAAACCATCAGCATCAGTCAAACTTGTTAAGTCGCCTGAACCATTATTTTCTATACTGCTGGCATAAAGTGTTCCGTTTTCCCAATTGGTTTTTACCAGATTAAATAATGTTAAGCCCAAACTATTCTCAATAGTATCGTTCAGTTTTATAAATTGATCGCTGTAGCCTAAACCATTCGAATTTTTTAACCATGGAATAAAATAAGTATAATAATTAATAAAAGTAGAAACTGGGTTTCCTGGAAACGAAAAAACAACGGTTTGTAATTTATCATGAACCCCAAACCAAAAAGGTTTTCCTGGGCGTTGTAATACCTTGTGGAAAACTTTTTCCACCCCTAAATCATCCATCACTTCTGGAATAAAATCGAATTTTCCTTTGGATACGCCTCCACTTAAAATTAAAACATCGTTCTCCTTCAAAGCCCTTTTAATTTTCTTGGTGATTGACCTCTTGCTGTCAGAAATATGAATATGACTTGCAGTAATATTTTCGGTACTCAATGCGGCTTGTAATGAAATAACATTCGAAGTTCTTATTTGATGCGGTTTAGGGGTTTCCGACACTGCAACCAACTCGTTGCCTGTAGAAACTACTGCCACCTTAGGAAGTTTATGAACCAACACCTTTTTTTTACCTACCGAAGCAAGAATGCCTATTTCGGCTGGTGTAATTTTCATACCTTTTTCTAATAAGGCCGCTCCTTTTAACTTATCAGCACCTTGCTCGTGAATATTCTGGCCTTCGTTGGGTGTGGTTAAAAGGGTCGCAAAACCATCTTTTAGCTCCAAATCTTCGTACATGACAATGGTATCTGTGTTTTTAGGCAAAACAGCTCCCGTCATAATTTCTAAGCAAAATTCAGGGTTTTTTAGTTCTTTTTGAGGCATACCAGCAGGTAAAACGCCTTCAATTTTAAAAGTGCTTATCCCTTTTTCCAAAGAAGCGTAGTTTATGGCAATGCCATCTTTTGTAGCCCGGTTAAAAGGTGGGAAATCTCTATCAGCGTGAATGGTTTCAGCTAAAATCCTGAAATTACTTTTTAACAAAGGAACGGTTTCAACACCGTATTCTTTGGCGTGAAGCATCACTCTTCTAAAAGCCTCATCGTGTGTAATCATACTATTGCTAATCCATTTTTTAATAAAACTCTAAGTCCTACGAACAAAACTAATAATGCCGTTACTCGTTTAATACCGTTTGGTGTTAGTTTTTTTAAGCTAATTCTGATACCTAATTGTCCCCCTAAAAAAACTACAGCCATTAAAATTAAGGTTTCTTTCCATGGCAATGCTAAAGTTCCTGAATTAAAATAGCCCAACAAACTAGAAAGTGAATTCACCAAAATAAAAAAACTTGCTAAAGCTGCTATTTTTATAGGGATATTCCATTTAAAATGATTTAAGATTGGAGATAAAAAAATTCCGCCGCCAATACCAACTAATCCAGATAATAAGCCAATACATCCGCCAATAAAATAGCCAAAATAAGATGGGTATTTTTTAACTTCCAAACTCGTTATTGTATAGGTTTGCCAAGCTAATGCTAGTGCTGAAATGATTAAGGATATTCCTAGTAGGATAAAAAAAACTTTTTCATTTAGTTTAAATGATGCCCCAAGATAGGCAAGCGGAATACTGGTCAAAATAAACGGGAAAAAATCTTTGAGTTTCGCATGTCCGTGTTTAAAATATATATAGGTGCTGGTAGTTACGACCACCAAATTACAGACCAAAGCGATGGAACGTATCGCAAAAAAACTCGCAAAAAATAAAGTTAATAAGGCCAAATAACTAGAGCCACCACCAAAACCTACCGATGAATAAAGTGCAGCTACAACAAAGAAACCGATACAAAGCAGCATCAGGTTTTCAGGATTTATCAGCATAACTATTAAGTTTTTGAATTCCGCCTGCTAAGTTGATAAAATTGGTCTTTGGATGTCTTTTTTGTAATATTTGTATTGCTTGTTGACTTCGATTTCCTGAAGCGCAGATTACATAAACATCTACATTGAAATCTAACTTAGAAATTTCATTTTCTATGTCCGAAAGTGGAATATGAATTGAATTTTTTAAATAAAAATCTTTATATTCTTGTGCTGTGCGAACATCTAATAACTGAAGAGGTTTTGTTTTTAAAAGTGCTTCAAAAGTAAGGGTATCTATAGAAAAAAAAGAGGCTGCACATTCAAAATCATAGCGGTTATTAAGAGTTGTAATCTTTGTATTTTCAACTACTTTTTTAAAATTTATTTTTTGATAGTTTTGTGTTAGTCCATCAAAAAGCAATAGTTTTCCAGAGAGCGCCTCCCCTACTCCTGTGATTAATTTTACCACTTCTAAGGCTTGTAAATTACCAATAATGCCTGGTATTACGCCTAGAACTCCGTTTTGATTACAATTAGGTACCTCATCTAATTTTGGCATCTTTGGAAACAAACAGCGATACGTTGGGCCATCGTTATAATTAAAAACACTTACTTGTCCTTCAAAAGCATGTAATGCACCATAAACAAAAGGTTTTTCTAAAATTACACAAGCATCATTGATGAGGTAACGAGTTGCAAAATTATCGGATGCATCTACCACAACATCATACAAATTAATGATTTCTAGCGCATTTATTGTTGTTAATAATTCAGGATATCCATTTATGGTAGTTTCCGAATTTTGGGCTTTTAGGGTATGGACTAAAACTGCTACTTTTGATTTTCCAATATCAGTTTCCTGATAAGCAACTTGCCGTTGTAAGTTGTTTAAACTAACCAAATCATCATCAATAATACCAAGAGTGCCAACGCCCATAGCATTCAAATAGGTTAGTACTGGAATTCCCAATCCGCCAGCGCCCACTACTAAAACTTTTGCATTAAAAAGCTTTTGTTGTGCTTTTTCGCCAAATGCCTCGAGTTGGGTTTGCCTTATATAGCGTTCAGCGTTCATTAGCGGCAACAATTTTTAAAGCTTCCAAGTAATCAGCTTCAGAATTTGCATTCAATACAACATTTTCATTTGTAGGAAAAACGAGTTGAGCATCGTTATGGATCAAAAATTTACGCGGACAAGTGCCTAGTTGACTCTGCATAAAATCAATGGCTAAGGACAAGCCGTTCGCTTCCCAAATAGCAGCCAAAGGTTCTGGCAAAGGGTTTCCTTTTAAGGCAAAAGCAGTGGCTAATTTATTGGGATTTCGCGCTGCAATCAATTCTTGTAAAGCTTCGACAGACATCAAGGGCATATCGCAAGCCAAGACCAACCAGGCTACTTTTGGATGTTTTTTATGCGCGGAAAGTATGCCGTTAAAAGGACCTTTAAACTCGTCTTCATCTAAGATTGTTTTAAAATCATTCGGAATTTCATCAGCCTGATTTTTTCGAATACTTAAAAAGGTTTCATCACAGACTTGGCTTAATAAATTATAGGTATAATCTCTTTGTGGAGTCCCGTGATAATCCAATAAACCTTTATCTTTTCCCATTCGGGTACTTTTACCACCTGAAAGTACTAATCCATAAAGTTTATCGGCTAAAATCATTTTGCCCTCCCGTTTTTTTATCTAGTTGAATGTCTGTGATACTAATATCATGTGATAAGGCTTTGCACATATCATAAATAGTTAAGGCACTCACCGAAACTCCGGTTAAAGCCTCCATCTCTACGCCTGTTTGCCCAATACACTTTACCGTGCAAAGAATAACTAAGCTATTTTCTTTAGGTTGAATATCAATGGCAACTTTCGATAAGGCTATTTGGTGGCAAAGCGGAATTAAATCTGACGTTTTTTTCACTGCTTGAATTCCCGCAATAATAGCTGTTTGAATAATACTGCCCTTTTTACTTAGAAAATCTTGTTCAACAAGGGTTTTAAATACATTCTCTGGAAAGACAACTTTTCCTGAGGCACTTGCAGCTCTTGAAGTATTTTTTTTATCAGCAACATCGACCATATTGGCATTCCCGTCTTTATTGATATGTGAAAGTTTTTTTGCCATTATCCACCTATTGAAGTCATTGATTTTGAAAAAACATCTTGGTTATTTTCTTGTGCCTCAAACCCTGTTTTAGCCCTGCTGCCAATTGCTTTTAGAATTTTCGTTTTTACATTTTCTTCTGTATTTTCTTCACGCATGAGTTGTAAAACATTGGCACTGGGTTTACCGTATAAACAAGTAATAACATCGCCCGTTGCAGAAATCCGCAAACGATTACAAGAGCCACAAAAAGTTCTGCTAAAGGATGGAATAAGTCCAAATTCACCCTTAAACCCCAGTATTTTATAATTGAGAGATGTGGATGTTTTTGGCGCTGGTAAAGAATAATAATCAGGATATTTTTCAGCGATATGCGCCAAAATTCGTTTATAATCCCAAGCGATGGTATTGAAGCTTTTGCTTCCTCCATTAAAAGGCATTTCTTCAAGAAAACGAACAGAAACCTTGAAATGCTTCGCAAAATCGAGCATCGGAATAATATCGTCTGTATTTTGTCCTTCTAAAACAATAAAATTGATACGTACATTAAATCCTTCGGTAATTAAACGCAGCATATTTTCATGAACAATTTCGTACTGGTCGCGCCGCGTAATTTTCTCAAAAAGCTCCTTGGTAATGGCATCCATGCTCACATTGATGTTTTTAATACCCAATTGTTTTAATTCATCAATATAAGGGCCAATCAAAGTGGCATTCGTAGTGACTGAAATATCATCTAAACCTTGCATTGTGGAAAGTTTACGTAATAATAACATCAAATCTTTGCGCACAAAAGGTTCTCCACCCGTAATTCTTATCTTATTAATACCTTGAGAAACTAGAATTTCACTGAGCCGGATTAATTCATCAATCGTGAAGAGATGTTCGTTTTTCGCAAAATTAATTCCTTCGGAAGGCATACAATAATTACAGCGCAGATTGCAGCGGTCTGTAACCGCCAAACGCAAGTAATTTATAACTCTATTATGATTGTCTATCAACATAATTTAAGGATGTGCCGAAACCCAAACGGATTTATTACTAAAAACTTCTTTTTTCCAAATAGGCACGCGTTCTTTTAAGGTATCGATTAAAAAGCGACATCCTTCAAAACAGGCATCTCTATGTGCTGATGATGCGCCCACAACCACCACTGCTTCGGTTATTTTTTTAATTCCGACTGCATGGCGAATGACCACTTTATTCAAACTCCATTTCTGCATCGCTTCCTCTGCAATTTTTTGCATCTCGTTGATGGCCATAGTTTTATAGGCTTCGAATTCTAAGGAAATTACCTGTTCATTATTGGTAAACTCACGCACAGTACCTACAAAAACACAAATGCCGCCACTGTGAGCATCTATTAAGTCCGTATAGACCTGAGCCGTATCAATTTTATCCACAATGTCTATAAACGTGTTTTTCATTAGCCTCCGCTTACTGGTGGAATTATTGCTATCTCATCATTTAATTGCAAAGCTTCATCATCATGGGCATATTCGCTATTTACTGCAACGGCAAAAGACGATAGTTTCGCAAAATCTGGAAACATTTGAACCAAAATAACCTTTAACTCTTTCACGGTTGTAGGGTATTTTGGTTGAGAAGGCATTTCGAAAATCGAAGTGCCAATAATATCTTTTGCAATGCCAAATAACAATACTTTCATTCTGTTTTTTAAAAGCAGAAAGTTAAGGATATTCATTCGCAATAAAAACCTTAAAATGCTAAAAGTTTATTATTGCCTATGCAACCTGCTAGAAAAAATTAAAATTCAGGCGTTTAAACATTTCATAAAAACGAAATAATCATTTGGCAGGTGATTACTAAGTTTAAATTACTTTTGTAATTATGAAGTCCATTAAAGAAATAAGCAGTTTACAAAACCCTATAATCAAAAAAATATTGATCTTAAAAGACAAATCGCGTGAACGTAAAAAATCGGGGGAATTTATAATTGAAGGCTTGCGCGAATTTCAATTGGCTTTAAAAGGCAATTATGAGATTATCACTGTTTTTTTTAATGAGGCTATTATATCAGAAAATCAAATTAAACAAATAATTGAAACTAAGAAATCAGAAATTGAACTCATAAAAGTTTCTAAAGAAGTGTATCAAAAAATAGCCTACAGAGAAACTACAGAAGGTATTTTAGCCTTAGCAAAAAGCAAGTCTCATTTGCTCACCGATTTAAAATTCAATACCAAAAATCCGCTTGTTCTCGTGGCTGATGCTACTGAAAAACCTGGTAATATTGGCGCTTTATTACGAACCGCAGATGCTGCAAAATTAGATGCCGTAATTATCGCAAACCCTAAAGGTGACTTATACAACCCTAATATTATCCGGTCAAGCGTGGGTTGCATTTTTACCAATACTATCGCCACCGGAAATACAGAAGAAGTGATTGAATTTTTAAAAACTAATAAGATTTCTATCTATTGTGCTGCGCTTACGGCCTCTGAAAATTATACGAAAATAGATTATAAAAATGCCACAGCGATTGTAGTTGGTGCAGAAGCAAACGGTTTACCAGAGGAATGGCTAAAAAATAGCAGTCAAAATATTATTATTCCTATGGAAGGCGAAATAGATTCCATGAATGTATCGGTCTCTGCGGCAATCATTATCTTTGAGGCGAAAAGGCAGCGTGTTAGTGGTTAGTGGGTTAGTGCAGTTTTAAAAAATATCATTCTTTTAGACAAACTTTTTAACTTAAAATTTATTAATAAACCATGAACTTTCGACATTTGACTTTACACATTTCAAATTCAAAAAAATAATTTACAAAAATGAATACCGCAATTTTATTTTTATATCATCATTGGCATTTTAACACTTCAATTTATTCTTGAAACCTATTTAGATTACCTCAATTCAAAACATTATAAAGATGCGATTCCAACAGAATTGAGCGATATTTATGACGGTGAAGAATATGTAAAATCGCAAGATTACACGCAAACAAATTACAAATTCGGCCTACTTACCTCAATATTTTCTTTTGTACTTACTATCTTATTTTTAGTGTTAGGAGGTTTTGAATGGATAGATATGATAGCGCGAAGTGTATCAGACAACCCCACTATCATCGCATTGGCATTTTTTGGAATTATTATGATTGGCAGCGATGTAATTACGACTCCATTTTCGTATTATGCCACTTTTGTCATTGAAGAAAAATTTGGTTTTAATAAATCGTCCAAAAAATTATTTGTGTTAGATAAATTAAAAGGCTGGTTGATGATGGCGCTTTTAGGAGGTGCTATTTTAGCCCTTTTTATCTGGTTTTTTGACTGGGCAGGTAGTAATTTCTGGATCTACGCTTGGATTGTAGTTACCATTTTTACCTTGATGATGCATCTTTTTTACAGCAAATTAATTGTTCCTTTATTTAACAAACAAACACCTTTAGAAGACGGTTTATTAAAAAGCAGAATAGAAAATTATGCCCAAAGTGTTGGTTTTGAACTGCGCAATATTTTTGTGATAGACGGTTCCAAACGTTCAACCAAAGCAAACGCGTATTTTTCTGGCTTTGGCAAAGAAAAAAGAATTACTTTATATGATACTTTAGTCAACGATTTAAGCGAAGATGAAGTGGTCGCTGTTTTAGCGCACGAAGTTGGTCATTATAAACACAAGCATATTATTTATAATCTAGTTGCCTCTGTTTTATTAACAGGTTTTACCTTATTTATTTTATCGCTTTTTATCAATACCCCAGAAGTTTCATTAGCTATTGGTGTTACGCTACCTAGTTTTCATGCCGCATTAATTGGATTCGGAATATTATACAGTCCCATTTCTGAAATCACTGGACTGGTGATGAATTATATGTCCCGTAAGTTTGAGTATGAAGCCGATGATTATGCTAAAAACACATTTGCATCCGTCCCTTTGATTACCTCACTTAAAAAATTATCAAAAAATAGTCTGAGTAATCTTACCCCACATTCAGCATATGTTTTCATGTATTACTCGCATCCCACTTTATTGGAAAGAATTAAAAATTTAAAGGCATAATTTTTGTAGATTAGTAATACTTATTGTATCACTTTTATTATATGATGAACGAAGCCGCTTTAGAAAAAGAAAACAAACAAATTGCAAAGCAATATAAAGAGTTATTAAGCATCAGCTATCAAACCCTAACGGACGAAGACAAGAAACTCATACGTACTGCTTTTGATATTGCTGTTGATGCACATAAAAATCAACGCAGAAAATCTGGGGAAGCCTATATTTTTCACCCGATTGCTGTGGCAAAAATTGTGGCATCAGAAATTGGTCTAGATGCCGTTTCTATAGCTTCTGCCCTATTACATGATGTAGTTGAAGATACAGAATATACTCTAGATGATATAGAACGTTTGTTTGGCCAAACTGTAGCCAAAATTGTCGATGGCTTAACCAAAATTGCTCACCTTAAAAAAGATATGAATATATCGCAACAGGCAGAGAATTTTAGGAAAATGTTGTTGACCTTAAATGATGATATTCGTGTTATCATCATCAAAATTGCAGATCGTTATCACAATATGCTTACAATGGACTCCATGCCAGAGGAAAAGCAGGTGAAAATAGCCTCAGAAACCTTATATATATATGCGCCGCTGGCTCATAGAATTGGTTTATATAATATTAAAACAGAACTAGAAGATTTAAGTTTAAAATATACAGAGCCAGAAGTTTACAAGGATATTCTGGGTAAAATTGAAGAAACCGAAGAAGAACAAAAAAAATATATTGAAGATTTTTCAGCAGTCATAAGTGATTCTCTAGATAAAGAACATTTGAATTATGTTATCAAAGGACGAATGAAATCCATTTATTCTATGCGGAGAAAAATGGTTACTCAAAATGTTACTTTTGATGAAATTTATGACAAATTTGCCATTCGGATTATTTATAAGTCGGACAAACCCAACGAGAAATTTTTAGCTTGGAAAATCTATTCCATTGTAACAGATCACTTTACTCCAAACCCAGTTCGTTTGCGCGATTGGATCTCTTCACCCAAGTCAACAGGTTATGAAGCATTACATATAACGGTAATGGGTCCTATGCAAAAATGGGTAGAAGTTCAAGTTAGGAGTGAACGCATGCACGAAATTGCAGAAAAAGGCTATGCGGCGCATTTTAAATACAAGCACGGTAATCAAAAAGAAATGGGCATAGAAGACTGGCTGAACAAGTTACAGGAAGCCTTAGAAAATGCCACAACCAATGCGGTTGATTTCGTTGAGGAGTTTAAACTTAATTTATACGCTAAAGAAATTTTTGTTTTCACTCCAAAGGGAGAATTAAAATCCTTACCTAAAAATGCTACTCCCTTAGATTTTGCCTTTAATATTCATACCGAAGTTGGTATGCATACCAGAGGAGCAAAAGTAAATGGCAAATTAGTTCCACTAAACACCACCTTACAAAGTGGCGATCAGGTGGAGATTATTACGTCAGAAAGTGCACAACCCAATCAAAGTTGGCTAAATTACGCCACCACCGCAAGGGCTAGAGCAAAAATAAAATCAGTTTTAAGAGAAGAAAAAAAGAGTGTTGCTCTTGACGGAAAAGAAATTTTACGTCGAAAATTAAAATCACAAAAAATTAATTTTAGTGAAGATACCATCAATAAAATGGTTATCTATTTTAAACTAAAAACAAGTCTAGATTTATTTTATCGGGTAGGAATCGGTGCAATTGACAATCAGAAAATAAAAGACTTTGCTGCGTCGTATAGCAATGCCTTTATTAGTTTCTTTAAGAATAAAATTAGAAGACAGCAGCCTTCCACCGATATTGATAAAGACGAAATTACTGCCAAGTACGATGTTTTGGTATTTGGCAAAGAAGAAGAAAAATTACCTTATAAATTATCACCGTGCTGCAATCCTATACCAGGAGACGAAGTTTTTGGCTTTGTGAGTATTAATGAAGGTATTAAAGTACATTCTAAAAATTGTCCGAATGCTATTGCGCTACAATCTAATTACGCCTATAGAATTATGTTGGCCAAATGGATTGACTCTAGCCAACAAGAATTTACTTCAGAAATTAGCTTAACAGGAATAGATAATCTAGGATTGGTAAGTAAAATTACTGAGTTTATTTCTGGAAATATGCACGTAAACATGAGAAACCTTAATTTTAGTACGGATGGCGGGACGTTTAAAGGAAAAATCACTGTGGTCGTTAAAAATAATGAGATTCTAAAAAAACTCATTAATAATTTAAAAGACATAAACGGGATAGACAAAGTAAGTAGAATTTAATTATTAACTGTACATTTGTACTAATAAATGATGCAAACGTTCTTATGAGCAATAACAAGAACCAAGAGATAGTAAAAAATGTCTTTACTAAGTTTTTAGAAGATAACGCACACAGAAAAACCCCTGAACGCTACGCTATACTCCAAGAAATCTATGAAAGTGAGGAACATTTTGATATAGAGAGTTTGTATATCAACATGAAAAATAAAAACTATCGTGTTAGCCGCGCAACCCTCTACAATACCATTGAAATTTTATTAGATTGTAAATTGGTTCGCAAGCACCAGTTTGGAAAGAATCAAGCACAATACGAAAAATCTTATTTTGATAGGCAACACGATCATGTGATTTTAACGGATACAGGAGAAGTTATAGAATTCTGTGACCCAAGGATACAATCTATTAAAAAAACCATAGAAGAAGTTTTTGATATCAAAATCAGTAACCACTCATTATACTTCTACGGAATTAAAAATAAACAGGAAAACAAAGACGAAATTAAAAATAATTAAGCAAATTACAAGAATGGCAGTAGATTTACTACTTGGGCTTCAATGGGGAGACGAAGGAAAAGGAAAAATTGTTGATGTATTAACTAAAAACTATGATATTATTGCTCGTTTTCAAGGTGGCCCAAATGCTGGTCATACCTTAGAGTTTGATGGTATTAAACATGTTTTACACACCATCCCATCAGGAATTTTTCATAAAGGTGCCATAAATATTGTTGGAAATGGTGTGGTTATAGATCCAGTTATTTTTCAAAAAGAGCTTGATAATTTAATGAAATTTAATTTAGATATTAAGTCTATTTTATTGATTTCCAGAAAAGCACACCTAATTTTACCGACTCACCGTTTGCTTGATGCTGCCTCAGAAGCTGCCAAAGGAAAGGCCAAAATAGGTTCTACGTTAAAGGGAATTGGTCCAACTTATATGGACAAAACAGGTAGAAACGGCATGCGTGTTGGTGATTTAGAATTTACAGATTGGAAAGAAAAATACCGCCATTTAGCCGATAAGCACGAAGCTATGATTGGTTTTTATGATGTTGATGTTCAGTATGATTTACAGGAATTAGAAGCCGACTTTTTTAAAGCAGTAGAAGAATTAAAGAAACTGACTTTTATTGATAGCGAAGAATATTTATTCCAAGCTCAAAAAGCAGGCAAAAGAATATTAGCCGAAGGCGCACAAGGTTCTTTATTAGATATCGATTTTGGCACTTACCCTTTTGTAACCTCATCAAACACGACGGCTGCTGGAGCTTGTACAGGTTTAGGTATTGCACCCAACCAAATTGGCGAAGTAAAAGGTATTTTTAAAGCCTATACCACAAGAGTGGGTAGTGGCCCTTTCCCAACAGAATTATTCGATGAAGACGGCGCCACCATGGGAAGAGTGGGGAACGAATTTGGAGCTACCACAGGCAGAGCAAGACGTTGTGGTTGGTTGGATTTGGTTGCCTTAAAATATGCCGTTCAAATTAATGGAGTAACGGAATTAATGATGATGAAAGGCGATGTACTTAGCGGTTTTAAAAAACTAAAAGTATGTACTGCTTACCGCTATAAAGGAGAAAAAATAACTCATTTTCCATACAATATTGAAGCGCAAAGTGTGACCCCAATCTACACAGAAATGGATGGTTGGGCTGAAGATTTAACCAAAATGAGTAAAGCAAGCGACCTACCAAAAGCCCTAAATACCTATATAGATTTTCTAGAGAAAGAATTAGAGGTGCCTATTAAAATTGTTTCCGTCGGGCCCGATAGAACGCAGACTATATTGAGGTAGTGGTTTATATATTGAGGCTGTTAAGCATGTAGCAAAAACAAACGTCCTGGTATTTATTTTTCAGACATCATTAGTTAATTGTGAAACTTCAAATAAATTTTATAGGCTAACCCCTGTACGCTACTGTTGCTGTATCCGTTTTTAAATCAGCCACAACGAAGTACTACTGAGGAAATTTTTCATAAAACTAAGCTTGGTTTTTTTGTTTGCCTATTTGGATATTCGTCAAAGACGATCGCTAGCGAGTAAAAAATAAGCCTATAATCATTTATTTAACTTAGTTGTCATCCCAATATTTATTCTTACTTTTTCTCCTAATTATTAATAGTAAACAAACAATTGACATTCATACAGAAATAATATTTAAATAAATTAAGTGTCGTAAAATAAAAAAACATGGGAAGTTTAACAGTGTCAAATAAAATATTGGCCAAATACTTCGGATACCTGAAAAATTTGGATAACAATGCTAAAAAAATTTGATTATTAAATTAACTAATCAATTGAAACCAAATCAAGTAAGCCATTTAATGTCGAATTGGTTTACGGAGCTTGGGAAGATGATAAAACGTAAGACGAAATAGTAAGGGAAATTAAATCTTCAAGAGTTGAAAAGCGAAATAATGAAGGTTTAGAAAGCAAATAATGAACTTGTAATTATAACTGAAAATGTTAAGGAATTTCAATGCTTTTCAAATATTGAAATAGTAAACTGGGTACAAAGATAATACAGCATTTGTTACACTAGAAGCTATAGAAAAATCATTATTTTATCTTCTAAGCCGCTTTTGATTAACATTTCTATAATTTAAATCATACTTGTACTAAAATTATCCCAATCCCCTTTTGACTGCTTGAAAATTAGTTACTTTTGACAAAAATTAAATTAGGTGCAAAAAACACTTCTTTTTTTATTATTATTAATTATGTCTGCTTTGGCTTCAGGTCAGGAAAAACCTGCCGAAGGCAAGCAAATAAATATTATTTACGGAGGTACTTTTAGTAAAGACGAAGCTAAAGCGCCTGGCGCTTCTATTTTCAGCAAAGATGATAGGCAAGTGCAATTTGAGCATCAAGGAGCTGATCTATGGTGCGATTATGCTATTTTTTATCAAAAAGAAAATCGCTTAAAAGCGGTGGGCAATATTCGCTTGCAACAAGGCGATTCTATACAAATGACCAGTGGAAAAATAGATTATGATGGCACCACTAAATTGGCAAAAGCATGGCAAAACGTTATTTTAGAACAGACACCTGGAATGAGGTTAGAAACGGACACACTGCGTTTTGATCGTGAAAAACAAGAAGCTTATTACAAGGATTTTGGTACTGTAATCGATTCTGTGAATACCCTTACTAGCCAAATTGGCAGGTATTATATGGAAACTAAAAAATATCAATTTTTAGAAAGCGTTCATATCGATAATCCTGAATATGTGTTAGACTCAAAACAACTCGATTATTATACTTCCTCAAAAAATGCTTACATGTATGGACCTTCTACCATTATTGGAGAAACCTATAAAATTTATTGTGAACGCGGATTTTATGACACTAAAATAGAAAGTGGTTACGGTATAAAAAATACACGAATTGATTATAACAATAGGATTATTGTTGGGGATAGTGTGTATTTTAATAAAGCCCTAGAATTTGCCTCAGCTACTAATAATATAAAAATTACAGATACTGTAAACAAGGGTATTTTAAAAGCGCATTATGCTGAAGTTTTTAAAGCTAAAGATTCTGTTTTTGCAACCATAAGGGCAGTCGCTATAAATCTTGTTGAAAAAGATTCACTCTACATGCACGGCGATACGCTAATGATTACTGGAATTCCTGACAAAAGAATGGTGCGCGCTTTTAGAAATGCGAAATTTTATAAGACAGATTTAAGCGGAAAAGCAGACTCAATTCATATAGACCAAGCGACAGGACTAACACAACTTATCGGAAAACGGATTCCTACCACAACAAAAGAGATAGATTGGCCTAAATTATATCCTATTATTTGGAGTGCCGATAACCAAATGACAGGTGATATTATTCATTTAATTTCAAATATTGAAACGGAAAAATTAGATTCGCTTAAAGTCATCAAAAACGCATTTGTAGTCTCACTCGATACCATTGGAAAAACAGGATATAACCAAGCAAAGGGCATCTATTTATTCGGTAAATTTATAAAAAATGAGCTTAAAGAAGTCGATTTAATCAGCAATACAGAAGTAGTCTATTGGATGTACAATGACGACCAAGAATTAATCGGCATCAATAAAACAGTGTGCAGTAAAATCAACATTACGTTTGCAAATAACGATGTGGAAGACCTTACCTTTTTTGTAGAGCCCGATGGTACAATTTTCACAGAAGGTAATTTAGCAGCCGAACAACGGATTTTAAAAGGAATGGTCTGGCGTGGCGGTGAACGTATTTTAACTAAAGACGATATTTTTGACGAAGATGATAATAATTTAGAACTAGTGGTGATTCGTGGGATAAAAAATCCTATTGATATTGATGCAGAGGAGCAAGAACGGAGTAGAAATATGTCCGACCCCGTAAATCGAATTAAAAAAAATACGCCGGCACCAAATTTAACAAAACCCAAAGCGCCAAATCCATCTACTAAAATAGTGAAACAACAGCTCAATTAAAAACCTCTAATTAATTATTAATAAAATAAAAAAAAGGAATTAAATTATAATTCGTAACCTAACAGAAATAGTGTGAAGCAAGTCTATTTTTTCTTATCTCTTTTGTATTTTCTATCTACTTTTATCTATTTTTCAATATTATGAAAACCGACTTTTACAAACATCAAGCGCAAACCACACCCTACCCTTTGGCGATGGAAGTTTCGCATGCGAAAGGGAGTTATATTTATGATGCACAAGGCAATGCACATTTAGATTTTGTTGCAGGAGTTTCGGCTTGTAGTTTAGGCCATTGTCATCCAAAAGTTACTCAAGCCATAAAAAATCAGCTAGATAAGTATTCGCACGTTATGGTTTATGGAGAATATATTCAAGAGCCGGCCGTGGCTTATACCAAACTTTTAGCATCGCTTTTGCCAGAAAATTTAGAAACAACCTACCTAGTAAATTCGGGTACCGAAGCTATTGAAGGTGCTTTAAAATTAGCGAGAAGAGCTACAGGAAGAACAGAACTCATTGCCGCAAACCATGCCTACCATGGCAATACTATGGGGAGTTTAAGTGTCATGGGATACGAAGAACGCAAAGGTGCATTTAGGCCATTAGTCCCCGATGTGCGCTTTATCACTTTTAATAATGAAGAAGATATTTTAAAAATAACAGAAAAAACCGCTGGGGTACTATTAGAAACAATACAGGGCGGAGCCGGGTTTATTGAACCAAAAAACGGATATCTTTCTAAAGTGCGACGACGATGTGACGAAATGGGTGCATTATTAATTTTAGATGAAATTCAACCAGGATTTGGGCGAACTGGCAAGCTTTTTGCGTTCGAACACTATAATTGTGTTCCTGATATTTTAGTCATTGGCAAGGGAATGGCAGGCGGTATGCCTGCTGGGGCTTTTGTAGCTTCCCAAAAATTGATGCAAACCCTGCAAGACGGCCCAAAATTAGGTCACATTACTACTTTTGGAGGTCATCCTGTAATTGCTGCAGCGAGTTTAGCCACTTTAAAAGAAATTACAGAAACCAATTTAATAGAAGAAACCCTAGAAAAAGAAACTCTTTTTAGAACCTATTTAAAACATAAACACATCAAAGAAATTAGAGGTAAAGGCTTAATGCTAGCGCTTATGATGGAAAATAAAGAAATTACAAATTACGTAGTTTTAACAGCCGCTAAACAAAATTTAATTCTTTTTTGGTTGCTTTTTGAGCCCTTAGCAGTACGTATTTCACCTCCTTTAACCATTTCTAAGGAAGAAATTAAATTAGGTTGCGAGCAAATAATGACTATTTTAGACAAATTTACATACTAATTTGTTAACTAATTTGTTAATAATAAAACCAGTTCATTAATCTATCTACTACGTCAAAATAGTATTTTTAAAACAATTGAAAATTAAAGGCCTATGGCATTAGATGCAGAGGAAAGACCAAGCCAACCAATAACCAAATTCGAATCAATGCTCAAGACAGATGATGTCTATTTCTTTGATTCCGAAGATTTTGAAGATATTATACATCACTATTTAAATAATGGTAAAATCTCTCTGGCCAAAAAAGCTATAAAAATTGGTTTGCAACAACATCCTATTTCTATTGAGATTAAACTGTTACACGTTGAAGTACTAGTCTTTGAAAACAAAGTGGAAGTAGCAGAAAGATTATTAGATGAATTACAAATTCTGGATAATTTTAACGAAGAAATTTACATTCAAAGGGCTAATCTTTATTCAAAAAAAAATAATCATATTGCCGCTATTGAGTACTTAGAAAAAGCTTTAGAACTTTCTGACGACGCCTTCGATATTTATTCCCTTTTAGGTATGGAATATTTGTTTCTGGATGATTTTGAAATGGCTAAGAAAAATTTTATAAAATGTGTAAGCTTAGACGATGAAGATTATACCTCGCTTTATAATGTAATTTATTGTTTTGAATTTTTAGAAGATTTTGATGGCGCTATTTACTATTTGAATGATTATTTAGAGGAAAACCCATATTGCGAAGTAGCTTGGCATCAACTAGGAAAGCAATATTTTTCTAAAAAAATGTTTAAAGAGGCCTTATCAGCTTACGATTTTGCCATTATTTCGGATGATACTTTTATAGGGGCTTATTTTGAAAAAGGAAAAGTACTTGAAAAATTAGGGAAATATAACGAAGCCATTGAAAACTATGAAGCTACCATTAGTTTAGATGATCCCACTTCGCATGCGTATTTAAGAATAGGCAAATGCCATGAAAAATTAGGAAATACAAATTTGGCAAAGCGTTATTTTTACCAAACCGTACACGAAGATCCGCTTTTAGATAAAGGCTGGCTTGCCATTACCGACTTCTATTACCGACTAAAAGACTATAAAAAGGCAGCTTACTATATTAATAAAGCAATTAATATAGATGGCGAAAATCCCATGTATTGGAAAAAAAGCGGCAAAATTAAAACAGCTTTAAAAAAGTTAGATGAAGCTGATTTTGCTTATAAACAGGCAGTTGATTTTGGGAATTATGATTTGGACACTTGGTTACATTGGGCGGCCGTGGTTCAAGAAAATAAAGATTTCCATTCGGCTATTGAAATATTAAAGCAAGGTAAAGAGTTTCATCCAGAGGAGGCTTCAATTTTATTTCAATTATCAGGCATTCATAGTTTGCTGCACAAAACAGAAAGAGCTAGAATATATTTAGCAGAAGCTATTATTTTAGATGTAGATGGGCTACCTGATTTTCAAGATGATTTCCCTGCTTTTTGTGCCACAGATTGGATGCAAAAAATCTTAAAAGAATATAAAAACACCTCTAAATAAAAAAGTAATTTTCCATTTCTAGTATTAAGAAAAGTAATTTTGACCTCCCCAAGGGAAAGGTCTCAATCGCTTATTTGGGAAAGAATATCTATAAAAGCAATCAACTTAAATAACAAGTTATCCATAAATTAGAGAATTTTTTTAGATGGAAATCGAAATTTTTTACAATATTTTTTTATTACGCTAAAAGGTCTTGCTATGGGGGCGGCAGATGTGGTCCCTGGTGTTTCCGGAGGTACCATTGCCTTTATCTCTGGTATTTACGAAGAGCTCATCACTTCTATTAATAACGTAAATATATCTTTGTTTAAAACCTTTAAAAAAAACGGATTTCAAGCTTTTTGGAAGCAGTTAAATGGCAACTTTTTAGTGGCCCTATTTACGGGAATATTTATTAGTGTTTTTTCACTTGCTAAAGGCATCAGCTGGTTGTTAGTGAATCAACCTATACTTTTATGGTCGTTCTTTTTTGGTTTGGTAGTGGCGAGTATCTTTTTTGTAGGTAAATCACTTGAAAGATGGAATTTAGTAGCTGTAATCATGTTTGTTTTAGGTGCAGCAATTGCCTATTATATTACCACCCTTCCGCCAGCAGAAAATACAGAAAGCCTCCCCTTTTTATTCTTCTCTGGAGCATTGGCGATTTGTGCGATGATTTTACCAGGAATTTCAGGTGCTTTTATTTTGGTGCTTTTAGGTTCTTACAAAGTTATTCTTGACGCGGTTCATGAAAAAGATTTTAAGATAGTTGCTACCGTGGGCTTAGGTGCTATTTTTGGGATTTTAAGTTTTGCTAAACTTTTAAAATGGATGTTTTCGCATTATAAAGACTTAACATTAGCTGTGCTTGCGGGTTTTATTTTAGGCTCTTTAAATAAAATATGGCCGTGGAAAAAGGTATTAGAAACTAAAATTTTTGATGATAAAGTAATTATCATCAAAGACCAAAGTATTTCTCCTTTCGCTTTCGATGGCGATAATCAATTATTATTTGCGATTATACTGGCATTGATTGGTTTTTCTCTTATTTTTATCCTAGAAAAACTGGCTTCAAAAAAATTATAGTCCCTTTTTATGTATAAACCTCGAACATCCTCAGATAAGTTTTGGCTTGTTATCAAAGGCTTGTGCATGGGTGCAGCAAATAAAGTACCCGGTGTTTCTGGAGGTATAGTGGCATTTATTGGTGGTTTTTACGAAGAATTTATTTATTCGCTGCAGAAAGTAAATCTTAAAGCTTTTAAACTTATTTTCAATGGCCGGTTTAAAAGTTTCTACCGCTACATAAACGGACAGTTTTTAACCCTGCTTATTTTCGGTATGCTCATTAGTTATTTTAGCGTATCAAAAATTCTCGATTATTTTTTAGAAGAAAAAGAGCTCTTTGTTTGGTCAGCCTTTTTTGGGATGATATTAGGCTCTATTTATTATATTTCAAAAGATTTTGACTATTGGAATAAGAAAACATATATCGCGGGTTTTATTGGCTTACTATTGGGGATTGCCATAAGTTTTTTAAACCCTGCAACAGAAAATACCAATTTAATTTTCATTTTCTTTTGTGGCATTATTAGTGTTTCGGGTATGACCTTACCTGGACTTTCTGGCTCTTTTATTTTAATACTTTTAGGAAATTATGTGTTACTTTTAGTAGATTCAGTCAATGCACTATACGATACTTTCGCCGAAGTTATTAAAGGTGATTTTACTTTTATTGACAACTCAAAGCGTTTAAATACCCTAACCATATTAGCCGTATTTACCGCTGGTTCTGCGGTTGGTTTGGTCACTTTATCGCACCTATTATCTTACTTATTAAAGCATTTTAAACATATTACAACGGCTTTGATTATAGGTTTTATTACAGGCTCTTTAGGCGTGGTTTGGCCATGGAAAAAAACAATTTTTAAAACGACTGCGGACGGTAGATTAATGTTAGACTCAAACAATAACGAAATAATAGTGAATTACGAAAGGTACTTGCCCAATTTTGCTAGTGCAGAAACGTGGTGGGCATTTTTCTTTGTAATTTTCGGAATTAGTATTCTTTTAGGTTTAGATTGGTATGGAAAAAACAGAAAGTAAGATTAGGTTTGGGTTGATTGGAAAAAATATTGACTATTCTTTTTCGAAAGTGTATTTTACAAAAAAATTTAAAGCGCTAAAATTGGATCATTACACTTACGAGAATTTTGATTTTCAAGAGATTAGCGAATTAGAAAATGTCTTAAAAAACAACCAAAATATAAAAGGTTTTAATATAACCATTCCTTACAAAGAAGCTATTATTCCGTATGTATCAGCGATGGATGCTATCGCCAAAGAAATTGGTGCTATAAACACAATAAAAATCACTACAGAAGGCATTAAAGGCTACAACACAGACTATTACGGATTTCAAAAAGCGATTGAACCTTTATTAGAAAATCACCATACATTCGCATTGATTTTAGGCACTGGAGGCGCATCAAAAGCGGTTGCTTATGTATTTAAAATTTTAGGAATAAGCTACAAATTTGTATCCAGAAAAGCAGAAAATGATCAATTTAGTTATTCCGATCTAAATCAGAAAATACTGGATAAATATACTATAATTGTCAATTGCACACCTTTAGGCACCTACCCAAATATGGAGCGTAAACCTGAAATTCCTTACCAATATATAAGCCCAAAACACCTACTCTTTGATTTGATTTACAATCCAGAAAAAACAACTTTCTTATTAGCTGGTGAAGCCCAAGGTGCACAAATAAAAAACGGAGAAACCATGCTAGAACAACAAGCAGAAAAAGCATGGGAAATTTGGAATGAATAATTGAATTTAGTTTCAGGTCTAAATAGCTTCAAGTTTAAAGTTACGTCCCTAATACTTTCACTTTTACATATTTTCTTTTCCTAGTCTCTTTTCTTTTCTCCATTCTCTATTTTCTTTTCTCTCTTTTCTTTTTCGAAATACTTCGTAACTCCTGCTTCTTGAATATCTTAACTACTTGCCCCTACCCTTTCACTTTTGCCCTTTTCCTTGTCTCTTTTCTCTCTTTTCTATTTTCATTATCGAAATCCATTTTGGCTTTTGATTCTCAAAAAACATCTTTTTAAAAGAAGTTTACGTTATTTTTTTGCTATTCTCAAGGTTGTTACTATCTTACCGTTGAAATAGGCGAACTGCCAAATACGTACAAAATGTTGGACGAGAAAGATGAGAAACTACAGCATAATAGTAGTGATGACCAAACTATAGCACCTAAAGACGATGCATTAGTGATTACTAAAAGGGTAGCAAAAAAATTAGAAGCTACTGATAATGAAACGGATACTTCAAAAATAATCGAGGATGACAAGGCTTTAAAACCTAAAAATTCTAGCGATGAGGTCCTGAATGAAATAGACGATTCTAATGCCGAGGATGCAGAAGACACGGATAATTATCATCGCCATAGTATCCCTATTTTAGATTATCACGCCTTAACTATGGAGAATTTAGTGGGCGAATTGCAGCGTTTGGTAAAAAACGAGAAGGTGCAAGCTATAAAAAAGCATGTTGAAGGCATCAAATATGAGTTCGATTTAAAATTTCAAGACTTTATAGACCATAAAAAAGAAGAATTTGTTAGTAATGGTGGTAATGAAATAGATTTTAAATATAATTCTGTTACCAAAAGACAATACAATGAGGTTTATACCGAATATCGAGATAAAAGAAACCAATATTACAAAAGTTTAGAAAAATCTCTGAAAGATAATCTTGCCAACCGACTTCAAATTATCGAAGAATTAAAAAGCTTAGTCAATGTCGAAGAAGACATAAATACTACCTATAAAAACTTTAAAGACCTTCAAGAAAGTTGGCGCCATGCGGGACCTATCCCAAGAAATAATTATAATGATGTATGGCGTACTTACCATCATCATATCGAAATATTTTACGATTTTCTTCACTTAAATAGAGAACTAAGAGATTTAGATTTTAAACGAAACCTAGAAGAAAAAGAAAAATTAGCAGACAGAGCTGAAGCCTTAGAAAAAGTAGAAGATTTAAATACTGCTTTTCAAGAACTACAAACGCTTCATAAAATCTGGAAAGAAGATATTGGCCCAGTCGATAAAGAACACAGAGATGTTGTTTGGGAACGTTTTAGCAATGCCACCAAAGCCTTACACAACCGGAGACAGGATTATTATGCTCAGGTAGAAAAATTATATGAGCACAATCTTGTTAAGAAAAAAGAACTTATTGAAGCTATAGAGGCTATTACGGTTAAAGTTGCCAATAACCACAAAAGTTTACAACAACAAATTACGGCAGTAGAAAAATTAAGAGACGAATTTTTTAATGCGGGGAAGGTCCCTCAAAAGGTAAATGAAAAAACCTGGGCAACATTCAAAACTAGTGTTCGCGAGTTTAACAAAAAAAAGAACGCTTTTTATAAAGACCAAAAGAAAGAGCAACAAGATAATTTGGATAAAAAAAGAGAGCTTTTGGCTTTGGTATTAAGTTTAAAGGAAAACGAAAATACACCAGCAGCGACTTCAGAAATGAAGCGAATCCAAAATGATTGGAAACAAATTGGTCATGTTCCAAGAAAGTATTCTGATAAAATCTGGAAACAGTTTAAAGATGCATGTAATCACTATTTTAACAAATTACATGCGGATAAAAATGAAGCTCAAAAAGATGAGCTGGAAAACTTTGACAAAAAGAATGCCTGTTTAGAAAGACTTCAGGCTTTTAAGCTTTCAGGCGAAAGATCAAAAGATATAGAAGTTATTAAAGCATTTGTTAACGAATGGAAATTATACGGAAAAGTACCTTTCAATAAAAAAGGTGTCAATGTTAAGTTCAACAAAATCTTAGATGCCATATTTAAAAAATTAGATCTTGATAGAAAAGAAGGTGAATTATTAAAATACGGCAACAAAATTGAAGAACTCTCTAACGACGAGAATACAGAGCAAGCCTTACAGAGAGAACGCACCTTTATTCGTCGTAAGATAGATGAGTGTAAAAGTGAAGTCCGACAATTAGAAAATAACTTACAGTTTTTCTCTAACGCTTCGGAAGAAAGCCCTGTGGTAAAGGAGGTTGTTAAAAAAATTAACGGTCATAAAGAGGAGCTAGCGACTTGGAAAGCAAAACTTAAAAAATTAAATATTTTTAAACATCATCTTTCAAAAGAATCTGAAGAAAATGACAATAAAACGGCTAATGAAATTATAGATAATTAGTATTTATTTTATAAAAAATCGTACTAAATCTACCAATCTTAAACATATTTTTAAGTCTGGTAGATTTTTTTTGAAAAGAATCTTTAATATTTATGATAATAAATACATTAACAGTGAATTCCATTTTAATCAGTAATAGATTAATTAACAAAAAATTATATTCTATCTTCTTAAAAATCATTACCTTAATATTAAAAATCAAGATATTCAATCTTATTTCCATAACATGATACAAAAAAAAATAATTGCTTTAAAAAAGTCCTTAACCTCCGCAATTCTGGTTTTGCTCACGGTTGGGGTGTCACCAACACTTAATGCCAGAGTTCTTTTTCAAGACCAGTCGCCCACAAATGAAACCTTTACACAGTACAAGGGGAAAGTAATCGATGCCGAAACCAACAGGGAATTGGTTTTTGCTGCTATAGCTGTAGAAAATACAAATATTAGCACCGTTACCAATACGGAGGGAGAATTTACGCTAAAAGTACCCACAAGCCTTATAAAAGGAAATATAACAGTTAGTTTCTTAGGTTACAAAACCAAAGAAATAAATCTTATAGAATTGCAAGAATCCGTTAATAAAATCGCCTTGGAAACTTCTGTAGTTGCCTTATCAGAAATAAATATAGTGGTACCCAAAAATGCTGAAGAATTAGTAAGAGAAACCTTAAAAAATAAAGGTAATAATTATTTTGAAGACGCCACTTTAATGACGGCATTTTATAGAGAAACTATTAAAAAAAGGAAGAAAAACGTATCCTTATCAGAAGCGGTAGTCAACATTCACAAAGCGCCTTATTCATCAAATCAAGATGATACCGTAGAATTATACAAAGCGCGTAAAAGCACAGATTATGATAAATTAGATACCTTAGCTTTAAAATTAGAAGGAGGTCCATTTAATGCTTTATTTGTTGATATAATGAAATATCAAGGATATGTATTTACGGAGGAAACTTTGCCCTTGTACAACTACACTTTTGAACGATCTACAAGAATTAATGATAAATTAATTTACGTGATTAATTTTGCGCAAAAAGTAGAGCAACCAGATCAACTTTATAAAGGTCAATTATTTATTGATGCAGAAAATAAAATTTTAACTAGTGCTATTTATTCTTTAAATATTACAGACAAGTATGACGCCTCAAGAATGTTTGTGAAAAAGAAACCGGCTAGAGCTAATGTTTTTCCTACAGAAGTTGCCTATAGGGTTGACTATAGAGAAAAAAATAATAAATGGTATTATGGCTATAGCAACGTTTTGTTAGAATTTAAAATTGATTGGGATGATCGGCTATTCAATTCTGTTTATAGTATGACTTGCGAAATGGCGGTAACCGATTGGGAGAAAAACTTAGGTAACGCTTTAAAAAATAGACAAAAATTGCGTAAGAACATTATTTTAAGTGATGAAGTTATTGGTTTTGCCGATCCTGATTTTTGGGGAGAATACAATATTATAGAACCAGAAAAATCTATTGAATCTGCCATTAAAAAAATTCAAAAGCAACTTAAAAAGGATAAAATTGGTGGGACTGTAGCCTTGATTGATCCCAAACCTTGATACTACTGTTATCAACTTAGTAATTAAAAAGACTGCAACTTTGCAGTTTTTTTTGAATTAAAATGGATATTTAGGCTGATTTAGTGGTTTGTGCTTTTTTAAACTTTCATTTGAAATTAGACACCACTAATGGATACATCGCTTGGCTCATAATACTTCTAATCAGCACATTTCAATATAAAGTATGACTTTATTTTTTTGGTACGAATGAATTATATTTTTGATGAAAATAGAAAACGACAGCTTTTTTTTACTGTCGTTTTAACTCCTTGAACAATTAATGTTCTGTAATTACCCATTCCCCTTTGGTTACTAAGGGTTCTGCTTGTTTAAACTTTAAAGTTTTGCTTTCGCCAGAGATAACATTTTTAATAGTTACTTTGTCATTTCGACCAATTTTTGGCGCTTCGCGTATAATGGTTTCAGTAACTTGCGGCCTATTGCTTTGATTTTGACCTATTGCTCTATGCTGAGCTGCTAATTCATCGCTATTTAAGGATTCTTCTTTGTTCAGGTTTAATTTTTCCTTAGGACGATTTATATTTCCTGCTTCTTGAATATTGGTATCATTTCCGTTAGGTATATCACCTTTATACAAGAACGAAACTACTTCTTTATTCACTTTTTCAATCATACCTCTGAAAAGCTCAAAAGCTTCAAATTTATAGATTAAAAGTGGATCTTTTTGCTCGTGTACTGCCAACTGTACAGATTGCTTTAATTCATCCATTTTCCTTAAATGTACTTTCCAAGCATCATCAACAATGGCTAAAGTGATGTTTTTTTCAAAATCGATAACCAATTGTTTGCCATCGCTCTCATAGGCTTCTTTTAAATCGGTAACAATATTAAAGGTTTTAATACCATCGGAAAAGGGAACAACAATACGTTCAAACTTATTCGATTCTTCTTCATAAACATTTTTAATAACCCTGTAAGCACTAGTGGCACTGAGATCCATTTTATCTAGGTAATGCTGATAGGCTTTTTTATATAATCCTGAAGCAATTTCTTGAGCTGTTTTTTTTGCAAATTCTTCTTCAGAAATAGGAGCCGTAATCGCAAAATATTTTATAAGTTCAAATTCGAAGTTTTTGTAATCGTTCGCATTTTTATTAGTATCAACAATGACTTCACAGGTATC
>Ga0209491_10001338_pt1 | contig 48684 bp, 44 predicted proteins | sample BON02_FD_187213 | JGI IMG/M metagenome (GOLD analysis project Ga0209491, IMG submission 187213) | Freshwater microbial communities from Lake Bonney liftoff mats and glacier meltwater in Antarctica - BON-02 (SPAdes) (version 2) | ecosystem: Environmental > Aquatic > Freshwater > Ice > Glacier...
CAGGCAGACATCCAAACCGCTATGGTACTTTTACTCCGGGCTTTTCGATCCGGCCAGAAGAAATCAGTATTGCGGAATTAATGCAGGCAAAAGGCTATGCGACGGCGCATTTTGGAAAGTGGCATCTCGGCCCGGTGAAAGCAGAATCTCCCACCAATCCCGGCGAGATGGGATTTGATGAGTGGCTTTCTCATGATAATTTCTTTGAATTAAATCCATCTCTGTCAAGAAATGGAGCAGATCCTGAAATTTTTGAAGGAGAGAGCTCCGCCATTTTAGTTGCCGAAGCCGAGAAATTTATCAGTAAAGCTAAAGCGGCTGGAAAGCCATTTTTCATAGTCATTTGGTATGGTTCCCCACACGAACCTTACAGCGGCCTTCCTGAAGATTTGGCTTTATATGCTGATCTACCTGAAACTTTTGGAACAAAGCAAGTTCGCTTGACTTCCAATGAAACCGGACTTCCAGTCACTCGGCTTCAACGTGATGTCTTGCAAGAACGCTTTGCAGAAATCACTGCCATGGATCGAAGTATTGGTGATCTTCGAGATTATTTATCAGAAAATAAGCTTCGCACATATACGCTGCTTTGGTACTTTGGAGATAATGGTACGCCTGCTGAAGCAAATGCGACAGTCCCGTTTCGTGAGGATAAAGGCAGTATTTACGAAGGAGGAATTCGCGTACCAAGCGTTTTGGAATGGCCGGAAATAATTTCCCAACCGTTAGCGACAAAGGCCAGCATGAATAGCGCAGATATTTTTCCAACACTCGCGGCAATTATTGGAGCTTCGCTTCCTGATCGCCCGATAGACGGAATTGATCTTTCACCCTATTTTTCTGGAAAAAAGATGACAAGAGAAAAGCCCATGATGTTTTGGAATGGAAGTCCCAGAACTGATTCAAAAGATTTACAACCCTATTTGGATCCAAAGCTTCAAGAAGGAACCTCTCCTATGGTGAAGTTGATGAATGGAAAAGCCACTCGGGATTTTAAAAATTTCGTGCAAACGAGTATCATTTCATCCGATTTTCAGGGTCCAAGAGCGATTATTGACCATCAATATAAACTCGTGCTAAGCGAAAATAAATATGGCGAAATTCAAACAGAGCTATTTAATTTGAGGGCCGATCCAGCTGAGACCACCAATTTGAAAAGCGCAAATCCTGAGCTCGCAAAAGAATTGGCATTAAAGCTCAGAACATGGCAAGAATCTGTTCTAAACAGTCTTTTAGGAAACGACTACAACAAAATTAAATGAAAGCAATACTTTACGAATCATTCCAATCCCTACCTGTTATCACCCAAGTTCCTGATCCTACTCCTTCTAAATCCGGGGTAGTCATTGAAGTGAAAGCTACTGGACTTTGCCGATCTGATTGGCATGCTTGGATGGGTCACGATACTGACATACAGCTTCCACACGTTCCAGGTCATGAATTTGCCGGAACAATTCAAGCGGTCGGATCTGAAGTTAGAAATTGGAAAGTCGGTGACCGAGTGACGGTTCCTTTTATCTCTGGATGCGGCAAATGCCCAGAATGTGCATCCGGAAATCATCAGGTTTGCGATGATCAGTTTCAGCCAGGATTCACTAATTGGGGATCCTTTGCTGAATATGTGGCGATCGATCGTGCTGACATCAATCTTGTAACTCTTCCAGAATTCATGAATTTTCAAACTGCCGCCAGCCTAGGCTGTAGATTTGCGACGTCATTCCGTGCTGTGGTAGATCAGGGTAAAGTTACAGGAGGACAATGGGTTGCTATTCATGGTTGCGGTGGAGTTGGGTTATCTGCGATAATGATTGCAAATGCGTTGGGAGCAAATGTAATCGCCATCGATATTGACGAAAAGAAGTTGGAGCTAGCCAGAAAAATCGGTGCTGCGGCTACTGTAAATGCTAAACAGGTATCTGTCCTCGAAGCAATAAGAGCCATTTCCAATGGTGGAGTTCATGTGTCGATTGATGCTTTGGGAAGTCCAGCTACACTTTTCAATTCTGTTTCTTGCTTACGAAAGCGAGGCAAACACATTCAAGTTGGGCTTTTGCTTGCTGATCAAATAAATAGTCCAATTCCAATGAATTTGGTACTATCCAAAGAGCTAGAAATCTATGGGAGTCATGGCATGCAAGCTTGGAGATATCCTGAAATGATTCAGATGATTACATCGGGAAAAATGAATCCGGAATTATTGATCGGCAGAACAATCAGTTTGGAAGTGGCAGCAAAAGCTTTAACAGAAATGGATGAATTTCGGGATGCTGGAGTGACTATTATCGATCAATTTTAGCTAGCGAAAGCATGACAAACCCGAAAGCTTCTTCCATTGCCGAATATTTCAGCTAGTGACCTGAAGCTATTCAAGCTAAACTCCAATCGATTATGGACATTATCCAGTTTAGAAATGAAATGGTGAATACCAAGGTCTCCAAACCAAAATCAAAATGAGCTTACTCAAACTACCTGTTTCATCCCTTATCTTATTATTTGCATCGCTTCAACTCGGCTTTGCTCAGTCCAATCCCCTTTTTGAAAATGAAGAAGCTCGGGTACTCAAACTTGCTGAGACCTATAAAAAACTAGCGCCAATCACAGTAACTGCTTCCTCCTCCTCCAGAAGTGCCGGCGGGAAAAATGACTTCTATTCCGAAGGCGACTATTGGTGGCCAAACCCAGAAGATCCTAATGGACCCTATATACGCCGAGATGGCTTAACGAATCCCGACAATTTCGCCGCACACCGAGAAGCGATGATTCGTTTTTCACAAATTTCCGGAGCATTGGCTTCCGCCTATTTGATCAGCGGAAAAGAAGAATATGCCGAGGCGTTGATTCCACACCTCCAGGCATGGTTTGTAGCAGCCGACACACGAATGAATCCAAATTTGCTATACGGCCAAGCGATCAAAGGCGTCGTAACCGGAAGGGGAATTGGAATCATTGACACCATTCATCTGATGGAAGTAGCCAAAGCAGTAAAGACAATCGAATCTTCTACAAGCTTGGCTCCAGACGATTTAAAAAAGATCAAAGCTTGGTTTTCGGGTTATTTAAACTGGATTTATACCCATCCTTATGGTATAGCTGAGCGGGATAATGGCAATAATCACAGCGTCTGTTGGGCCATGCAAGCCGCTGTATTTACCGAGTTGGTCGGAAACCAGGAAGTATTGGACTATTGTCGAGAGATGTATAAAACCAAATTACTTCCCGACCAAATGGCTGCAGATGGATCATTCCCTTTAGAATTGGCTCGTACCAAACCCTATGGCTATTCACTTTTCACGCTAGATGCCCTAACTACGATTTGTCAGGTTCTTTCCACTCAAGAGGAAAATTTATTTGAATTCACATCTGCAAACGGAAGAAGTATTGGCTTGGGGATATCCTTCCTGAGCCCTTATGTTAAAGATAAATCGCTCTGGCTCTACCCAAAAGATGTGATGTATTGGGAAGAATGGCCTGTTAGACATCCTTTTCTGCTTTTTGGTGGATTGGCATTTGATAAAGCGAATTACCTAAACATATGGAACAAACTGGAGGGGGATTTTGACAATCCTGAAGTAGTCCGAAATATGCCGGTTAGATTTCCACTGCTTTGGATGGATAGGGAGTGAGTTTTTTTTAACCACGAAGGACACAAAGGTTTTTCGAAGGGCACAAAGACAATATTTCCTCATTTTTCAGGCTATACTTAAGCCGTGTTTATTCAGCCTGTCCCGCAGAGGCGGATCCTTACAATACACTTCACAAACAATAAAATCCGAAGCCAAAAAATCCAGTATCACAAAATAAAGCTAATATGCAGCTGCAGTTTAAGACCAAGTTTAAAATGCATACCCTATGAAATATAGTCTCCTAATCTTCTTTTTATCAACCTGCATTGGACTAGGACAGGCTCAAACAAAATACAAGGTTGAAACATTATCGGATGAGAAAATTTCCGAACTCAAATCCGCAGGTAAAGTGAGGTACTCTGACTTCGGTGCCAAGGGCGATGGCAAAACCGATGATATGGAAGCAATCGCAGCAGCTCATCATTTCGCCAACCACCACAGTTTGAAAGTGAAGGCAGACGACGATGCCACCTACTACATTGGAGGAATGGATCGTACAGCGATCATCCAAACGGATACCGATTTTGGTACAGCATCCTTCCTTATTGACGATACTGAAGTGGAAAATCGAAATGCTCCCGTTTTCTTGGTCAGTTCAAGTCAGCAACCATTTAAACTCGAAGGAATCACTTCACTTAAGCGGAATCAGGAGAAAATCGACCTCGCATTGCCTGGCCCCAGCCTGATCACGGTCACCAATTCAAACGTAAAGCATTACATCCGATTTGGGTTGAATCAAAACAATGGTGCTCCACAGACGGATATTTTCTTGGTGGACAAAGACGGAAATGTGGATAATAATGCCCCTATCATTTGGGACTTCGATCAAATTACGGAAATCACCGCCCTTCCGATTGACCAGGAAACGCTGACAATTACTGGAGGACTTTTTACCACAATTGCCAATAAGGAAGAATCGAAGTACAATTATTATAACAGAAATATCTCCATCAAGCGCTCAAACGTGATTGTGGATGGCCTAGAACACCGCATTACGGGCGAAGGAGAACATGGAGCCCCATATGGTGGATTCCTCAATATCAGTAGCTGCACCAACGTAACGGTTAAGAACACCATTCTGACTGGACATAAAACTTATCAAACCATCGGTACAGCGGGACAACCGGTCTCCGTGGGCACCTACGATATTTCAGTCAGCCGTGCCTTGAATTTGTCCTTTATCAAAGTCAGCCAGACCAATGATATTGATGACAGTACATATTGGGGAATTATGGGATCTAACTACTGCAAGAATCTGCTTTTCGACAATTGCACCCTTTCCCGTTTCGATGCCCACATGGGAGTGGCCAATGCCACCATTCGCAACTCCACCCTCGGACACATGGGAATCAATGCGATTGGTAGTGGCACTTTCCTCGTGGAGAATTCGGAGATCCGAGGAAGAAGCCTGATCAGCCTTCGCCCCGACTATGGAAGTACCTGGCAAGGGAACATTATTATCCGCGACTGTTCTTTCGTGCCTGCCGGAGGCAAACAGACCAGCGCAGCATTGATCAGCGGGTACAATACAGGTCAGCATGATTTCGGTTACGTCTGTTATATGCCAGAAACGATATCCATTGAAAACCTTCATATCGACGACTCCAATCATCCGGGCGATTATCAGGGACCCGCCGTTTTTGGAAATTTCAATCCAGAAATGAATGATGATTCTTATCGTGAGCAGTTTCCCTACGTCAAGACCAAAGAAGTAATCCTTAAGAACGTGACCACTTCTAGTGGGAAGGAATTGAGGGTAAGTGATAATCCAGTTACGTTTAAGGGGGTTAGGGTTGATACTAATTAAATGAGTTTCTCCAATCTACTTTGTGTCCTAGGGGATCACTATAAATTATTCAAAATCAAACAGAATAATGAATTAGAAACCCTAACCAATCCAATTCATTTTTACAAAACAAGTCAAATAACTATCAGCTTTTCACGATGATCAGAGGAACATTTTTCTTTAATTGCCTGTGATAATACACCACGGCTCACAGGCACATCCATGGTCGCAACGAATTATTAAATTTTCATTAAAAATTAAATGGATGAAAAAGCCCCCTCTAGGCGTAGTCAAAACATCGTGATGACTGGGTAAAATCCCAAAAGCTGTACGGGAGCAATTCCACACTCAAATTTTTACCAATTTTTAATCGCTTATTCATTCCAAAATCGAACTATCAAACGTATTTCCCGAATCGTAATCGAAAAATTAGGCCTAATTATTAGATTGTAATCGAAATATTAGGCGTATTTTTTGAAAATAAACCTACAAGGTGAACGGTGTTCCTATTTTTTAAACTAAAATGAAACAGCCCGTCCGATAAAGGCCATGGTAGCTGGAAGGAAGAACTAAAGGGAATAAATATTCTTCGCTTCCAAAAACCCCAGAATCTTCTTATCCAAAGTCCAGATTTGCAAGTCAAATCGAATCGCAGTCGAAATAATATTTGAATCAATCAGTCCGATTCCACGGTCAAGCAATTTATAAGATCTGGAATAATGACCTGCTTCATAAATCAATCCCGGCGCATCAAGAATCTTCATCTGCCCAAAAAATTTATCAATCATTTCAATCTCTCTGTTACCCTTAGCTCCTTGTATGAGTTCTGCAAAAATCAGTTCCAAAGAGAAAATTTCCGCAAAATCCATCAGCTCCAGGCATGTTTCAAAATAAACCGGGTTTGCTTTGAAAAACTCTATCCAGATCGAAGTATCAATTAATACCCGGTTCATTTCTGATTCAAATCACGAAGCTGCTCCGCTCCATAGGTAAACTCCAAAGGCTCTGCCGCAATGCTATTTGAAGAATCACGCATCATTTTTCGGGATCGGTAGTCCTTCAAAGCGATTTTGAGCGCTTCCGTAATATTCTTTGCACCAGAAAGCTCCATCACTTCTTGAATCAATTCGTCTTCTATTAAAGCTGTGACCTTCATGACATTCTATTTTTAATAAAAATACGATGTATCATCGTATAAAGTTTCTACTGATGAAAATAACTTGAAAAAGTTTTACCCCAACTCAAAAACCTGATCCACCCCCTCGGGCACATCCTCCGCATAGTGACTCACATAAATCAAGGTAATCGAACTGAGCTCACAGATTCGCTGGATAGTCTCTTTAAATAGCTTTCGTTGATATTCATCCATTCCTTGACTTGCCTCATCCAAAATCAACAATTCAGGCTTTTTAATCAGCGCTCTGGCGAGTAAAGCCCAGCGCTGCTGCTCCAGAGATAGTCGGTTAATGAGGACAGATGCACTTGCCTCCAGTTTAAAAAGCTTCATCCAATTGGAAGCTAATTCCTCTTGCTCAATACTTACTTTTCTGAATAGTCCCATGGTATCAAAGAGTCCGGAAAGAATGACCTTTCTACAGATCTGATTGGCAGGAAAGAATCGAGAGAGCTCAGGAGCCATAAAACCCGTAGGACGTTTCACATCCCAGATACTTTCACCCGTGCCTCGTTTTCGCCCAAAAAGCCAAATAGCTTGGGAGTAGGCTTGAGGATTTTCGCCAATCAATAGACTGATCAAAGTCGATTTCCCACTACCATTTTTTCCACGTAGCAACCACCGGTCGCCAGCTTTGACGTGCCATGAAATCCGATTGAGGATCTTTTTTTCACCATAATTGATCGTAACATCCTTCAGCTCAATCACCGGGTTCGTAGGACTTTGGGTTTTATCAGGAAGTAATAGGCTTAGCAAAGCCCAATCGAAGTGATCTGAAATCTGAGTTTTTGAGGCAGATTTCTGAAAAGCTTCTCTGGTGAACAGTTGTATCCCCAAATAAGCCGATAATCGGGCTACATGAGTAATACCCTCGGGAATCTCATTTGCTGCAGTAGTGAGCATCAGGTGAACTCCTTTAGCCTGCATTCCTTTGATAATTATCCCAAACTCAGCACGGCTGCCAGAATCCAACCCAGTCATCGGTTGATCCATAAGATAGATTTTTGGTTGCCGCATCAGCCCCACTGCAATCGCCAATCGGCGTGTCTCACCATTTGAAAGTTTTAGGAGGGATTTATCCAATAAAGAATTTAATCTGAGTAGGTCTGTGACGTTTTGAAGATTCCAAGGACCTGAGATTCTTGCTTGAACCTCCGATAAAGTCTCTCGAACTGTGGAAGCTTCATCTGACTCGGAGGAGTTGAAGCGTTGCTGGAAATAGAAGTTTTGAAGGTTCGATCGATTCCGAAATTCATATTTCTGAGAGACGTAAGCAATCAAATCACGGTAACTGTGAATGGCACCTTCTTCTTGCTTTTCAGCTAAATAGTCAGCTGCAAAAGGCCTATGTATACTACCGGAAGACACAATTGAATTACCTCTTACAGTCTCCAAAAAAGCAGTCAGCAAAGCTCCAGAATCAGCAACAATTGCCCAGTGGGTTCCTTCTTTCCAATCAAACGAAAGTTGATCAAAACTTGAAGTGCCATTGAGGATCACATGAACGTGATGAATTTTAATAAGGGAATCGGACAAGGATAGTGTTAAGTCAAATTAAACTTCAACTTAGTCAAAATTTTATTTCCTATCCTTACTGTCAATCAGAATCGTCACCGGGCCATCATTGATTAGCGAGACTTTCATATCTGCACCGAATTCTCCTGTACCGATGGGTTTCCCCAGTTCAGATTCTAAATTATGGATGAAATTCTCATAAAGTGGAATGGCAACCTCAGGTCTCGCAGCCTTAATGTATGAGGGACGGTTTCCTTTTTTGGTGCTGGCATGTAGCGTAAACTGAGAAATCAATAAAACCTCGCCAGCCACGTCCATGACACTTTTATTCATGACTTGATTTTCATCAGGAAAGATTCTAAGGTTAGCGATCTTTTTGGAAAGCCAAGAAATATCCTCTTCTACATCTGCTTCTTCTATCCCTACTAGGATTAACAATCCTACACCAATTTCAGATTTGACTTTACCTTCAATTTTCACTGAAGCTTCAGCAACTCGTTGGATTACTACGATCATTTGGTCAGATCTTGCATTTCTGACGATAAAACAATTTCTACCGAACTGGGAAAATCAGCGGTAGCTTTTTTGACCATTGATTTGGCAACTTGGTGATCGTATATCGGGCGCATACTTTTCCAAAGTTTGAGCCAAATCAAAGGCTTTGTAAAAATCTTGGCAATCTCTTCTCCCAGTCGAAACTCGTTACGATTCCCCAATAAAAGTGAAGGCCTAAAAATGCCCAGATACTCAAATTTGATGCTTTTCAGATCGTCTTCCGTTTTGCCTTTGACCATATTATAGAATACATTGGAACTGGAATCAGCTCCCAAAGCCGAGACAAGTAAAAATTTAAAAGCTCCTAGTTTTTTAACAAACAAACCATATTGATAAACCATATCATGATCGATGGTAATGAAATTATCTTTAGATCCTGCTTGCTTGATAGTCGTACCAAGTGCACAGTATGCGTGGATCTCCGCAATCTTATCTTCTAGAGCTACTCTGATTTGATGATTTTCACCCCCGAGATCTTTCTCACAAAGCTTTGACTCGATATCCCAAGTATTGATCATATTCATATCACCCGAGATTTGGATTAGCTTTCCATGCTTTAGAGACAACTTGCGCCTCCCGATACTCAATACATGGTCATAGGCTGGATTTTGCAGCAATTGATGCAGTAGCTGCATACCAACGAGACCGGATGTTCCGGTTAGAATAGCGATTTTCATATGAACGAGATAGACTTTAACAATTCTGTTAATTCTCTTTCCAATGATTCATTTTTGTCTTTCGAATACCACAGATGTGTACCTTCAGAAAATTGTTCTGGGGAGACTCCCAAGTCATCTAGCTTGTAAGCCTTCAGTCGATCTTGAAGAATTTCAGGCCTCGGACCCCAAGTTCCTATGACGTCCGCTAAATCTTCGGTCAAAATGATCAGTTTTGGAATCGATCGAGCACCGTCGGTCAGATATTCATCCATCAACTCCGGATGCTCATCTCTCAAGATCAACTTGAGTTCTATTTTAGGATTCACATCAGCCAGCTTAGCTAAAAAAGGAATATTCTGAGCTGCATCACCACACCAAGCTTCGGTGATGACTAACCAGGTTAGGGGGATATGGATGGATTTTATTGCTTTATCGATTACAGCCGAAATTTTAGCTGTTTTATCCCAACGATTCATTCGCTTTACATTCATCCGGGTGTACTCCAAATATGCTTCTGTGTGGATACTTCCTGTGGTTTTGTTTTCAGCTAAAAGTTGATCGATCATTTTCCTATAGGAGACATAGGTTTTTGCTTTATCCATCAATTCGGATGTGATCAGTTTATTCAGTTGGTTTTGCATACTTATAATGTTAAGTGACCACAACAGGGGCAATTAAATTTGAGTTCTCTCCCACTCCAAAAAATCACTAATTTCATCTTTTAATTTTGCGTAAATCGCCAATACAACAGAAATATCATCTGCAAAGCCTACGAATCCCAGAAAATCCGGGATAATATCAATCGGAGACAAGAAGTAGATCAGTCCAAGGAGAATCAAACCTACCGTACTGCTCGCCAGTTTGTGAGTCCCGTTGAAATGCGCCTTAATCATCCGAATAAAAACCGACACTGGCTCCACCAGCCTTTTGAATGTCTGACTTTGCCCCAACCTCTGGAGTTTGTTCCTTACACTTGATATCAAAGTGCGCACTTTTTCCTCATGTTTAGCAAGATTTTCCGCTTGTTTCCCAAACATAGTTTTTGCTTTTTCAAGCATTTCGGTAGCGTTTTTCTTGATCATTTTTGTATTTAAAAATAAATGTTCACTTCAGATTTCACTTGCTTCAGAGCATACAGGATGGCGTCATTTTGCCTTTCGAGGGATTGCGCAAAAATAGATTTTGCCAAATCAATTCCCTTTCCATCACTTTCAAGATTCTGCCTGCTCAGATTGATAATTGTTGTCACTTCCTCCACTGCTCGCTTTACTGCTTCCCAGGTCTCTTCTGAGAAATAAACCTGCTGCGAAAAGTTGTGATTAAACTCCTCTCTGATCTCGTTCATCAATATAGAATACAATTCATTGATGGTATAAGACGACGGATTTGATCTTCTCACCAAGTTATTTGGAGTGATTCGCTCAAGAAATAAACAAAGTCGCTCAGCGGCTTGAAGGCGAATCGGTAAAACCACTTCAGTATTCTTGGTTTTCAGCTCTACCAGCATTTTTTCTTTTTCTTTGGATAAAAAAGAAATCACTACCAGATACATTCCATAAAGAACAATTCCGGCAGGAAGTAAAATTTTCAATAAATCAGCTATGTAGTCCATGTGGTAGTTTAAAAGACGAAATTGCACAAATTAATCCCGCCAGAAAATAAACCAGAGCGTAAATTTAAATTCTAAACGAACCAAAACGAGAGAGATTTCATTTATTCCGCATGATTGTCCCTATAAAAATCACTCCAAAAGCAGAAGCTGAGATAAAAAACATCATGGCTAATAAAAGTATTCCTGCTGACTATCACCTTCGTGTGGGAGTGAAAGGAGGCGGTTGCGGGGGAATGTCATATGCGCTGGGATTTGACAAACCTAAACCTGAAGATCAGAAATTTGAGCTTGACGGAATCCCTATTTTAATCGAAAAAAGACATTACATGTTTTTGATCGGGATGCAAATTGATTTTTTTGAAGGAGATGAAGCAAGAGGATTCACGTTTATCAATCCGGATATTCCCAAGCGTCACGATCAATGATTTTCCTTTGATTTCATAGTGATTTAAATCCAAAAACTATAAAACCAACACTATTATATTTTACCCAATTTTTCATTTTCTGCAAGGCGCTTGCACAGGTTAGAAAGCTTGCCGTAGATCAGGAAACAGGCAAAGGAAATCTTGGCCATATTGAATTGTTAAGAGTTGACTGTGCTGGACAAGGGTTTGGTGGATAATGTGAGGAAGTATGGATGCCCCTCATGGATAATCACATGATAGGGACATTTCGCTTTTGGTCTGAGGGCAAATTGGTTTTCTCTTCGTTCATGAATCTAGATCAAGGAAATGATACTTTTCCCCTGAAGCTTAAACATTTTAATCCTGATCTGATTGGACGGGAATCAAACAAGTAATGTGATGCTTTTCAACTATTCGACTAATAGAAGTCAGAGAAATTTCCGTTTTTTTGATGGACTGGCGATGATCCGAGACTGTGATGTGATTCAACTTCACTTAGAATTGACGTGAAATGAAGATCGAATTGATAAATTAACCTATTGCAAAAGCTTGCTTTAACTTTCAAACCCCGGCTTTACATTATCCCAAAACTCGTCCAAGGCGATTATTCGAGGCTTAAAAAACGAAATAATTTCAGGCCAAAATTCTTCCTCCATCACATTTACACTGAGAAGTACAATTTCGACTTTGCTGATCGGCTGCCCAAATTCATTAGGAACCAAAAGCTTCCATTCCCAATCTTCAGTCGCACTTTTATAAAAAAGGTTTTTGAGCTGGACGAACTGGTCGAAATATAATTCTTGGAGCTCAATATCTGAATGACAAATCTCGATCCCAATCGATGCGAAATTTTGCTCCGCTTTCATCCGAAAGTAAATGTCTCGAACACCTGTCTTATAATTTGGCCAATTCACTCTGAATCCGGAGGCACTCGGCACCGGCTTCATATATTGACCAAACTTAATCCAAAACTCTGTTCTGATCTGGGAGGTCTCAGCCTTGGTATACATGCTTACTGATAATCCTCCGGATAAATAATAGTCACTGCCGAATGCTTCACTAAGCCGCCTAAGGCTGGATGGTGCTTTTTCAAAGTGATTCGTATCTTCTGAGAATTGGGATAAGCTTCCAAAATATCAGTGACAATCAGGTGGCCTAGATGCTCCAGCAGTTTGACTTTCTGCTCCATCTGGGACTTGATTATTTTGTACAGTTTGGCGTAATCAACCGTTTCTTTCAAATCATCAGTCAGCATAGCCGTCTTGAAATCTGTCTCCAAATCTAAGTCGACCGTGAAGCGATTTCCAAGAATAGATTCTTCAGGATATGCTCCATGATAAGCGTGAAATTCGATTCCCTCAAGTGTAACTTTCCCCATTAGTCTAAGTGGTCAAAGAAGGATCCTGACTCATTTTTTGAGGAATCCGATTTTTTGATTTTTTCTTCTTCAGTCGCATTTTGCTCAGGCTTCTGAATTTCCACTCGTGATTTTTCCATTTTTACCGGCTCCTCTTCCTTCTCCTCTTCGGCAAGCAATTCGATCTTCACTTCTGTTTTTATCTCGATTACTTCTTTTTTTACTTCCATTTCCATATTGGGAGAGTCATCGTGGATTTCCAGTTCAGAAGTTTCTTCGATGATTTCCATCTCCACTAAAGGGTCCGATTCATCAGTGGTTTCGGACCCGAAGTCCTTACCTACTTCTGCGGTAAGGCTGGCAAGATTGGCAAATGTAAAAGCCTGAGAGCGGCTGAGTTCATCGATTGCTCTTTGGTGAGCCTTGGCATCGATTCGTGAAAAATGAGCATCAGACAAATCAATCTGATTCAAGGATTCTTGAGCAATTCGTTTGAGATTTTTGACAATGACTTCGCGCTGTTCTGCTAAGCCTTCGTAAGATCTTACGAGTCCCTGCATACTTTCCCTAAGTTCCACGATGGTCTCTTTCGCTTTTGTTTCCGCAGCGGAGATGACCATCGCGGCATCCCGCTCTGCGATAAGATTTGCAGAGGAAAGGATCTTATTTGCGTGAGCGGTAGCTGATTCAGCCGTCTCATTAGCTTCAGAGATGATAAGATCCGCAGCCTCATTCGCCTCCTCGATAATTGCAGCACCAGTATCCTCGGCAGTTTTCAGCGTTCGGAATAGGGAGTCTTCGACGTCTTTGAGCCGCTTTGCCTCAGACTCGGTTTGTTGGAGTTTGGACTTCAAGTCCATATTTTCCTTGTGAAGGGCGTCTACTATTTCACTGATTTCTTCCAAAAAAGAGGCGACTTCCTTTTTTTCAAAACCTCTGAAACCGGTTTCGAATGACTTTTGTCTAATAGCTGATGGTGTGATCTTCATAGTGTTAGTTTACAGAAATTTGCCAAATAGATATACATCGGTCATCGGAGACAGAGATAATATCCCCTTTATAAGTACTCCAGACCACTTTATTGATCGAAGTGCCATGACCGGCATTCCTTGCTTTATCGATTACTTTCAGGAGTTTTTGGTCCGCTACATCCCAAATCTTCATGGATTTGTCCATAGAGCAGGTGACAAAGAAGGTCCCGTCTCCATTGAAAGATAAATAGTTAATTGCGTAAAGATGAGCTACAATATTTTGAATCTGACTGTAATTGGAAGTATTCCAGAATTTCAAATTAGCATCTCTGCCACCGCTGATCAAGACTTTTTCGTCAGGAGAATAATCCAGTGCAAAAACCGAATTGGTATGAGCAGCAAGATTTGCGATGGGTTGAAAATCATTTGCCAGATCAAGAATATTGATGGTATGATCACTCATTCCTACTGCCAGATGCCTTCTTTCGGTAGCGACTGCAAATACTCGAATACTTTTTGAGCTCAGTTTAATGTGCTTCCGGATCGCCCTCTTTTCAATATCAACTACGATCAAAACTCCATCACCAGTTCCCACATAAGCTTCATTTCCTACGACTTTGATATCAAAAATTGCTTGATCGGTCAACTTCAATGTCCAGATTTCCTCATTTTCATGAAGGTCAATTATGTGAATTCCTTGGTAATTTTGACCTATAAAAAGCCAATTTCGAAGCTGATCTATTGCCAAAGCATAAACTGAAGTAGTTAACTTAGCGATCAATTTCCCGTCTTTTGGGAAATCAAGATCCCATTCCACAACCATCCCGTCTCCAGCTCCGGTGTAGAAAAAGCGAGGGTCACTCCCTTCTGTCAATGCATAAATGCAATCGTTGTGTCCAACGAGGGTTTGTAGTTTATTAACTTCGATTTTTGACATATATTACTAGGAGACTAAGGTTACCCTTAATGCCTATGCAAACAAAAATAGAAAAAATTGACGCTTACTCAGCCTTGGCCATCAAGATAATTGAATCCCATGAAGTCAGTGATTTGGATTTTTTAAGTTTTAGGGAAAAATTAGCCTACGCAAATATTTCGCATCCTGAAAAAAGAAAAGAATGGGCTTCCTCCAGAAAAGCAATTTTCGAGGCTTTGAAATCCCTGCAAATCTCCTATCCGGGTTTCTTCAAAGATGAGCATGGCAAGTCCCAGTCCATGATTGGCGGTGGCTTCGTATCCTTGACGCATACCCTAGGCTACGCTGCTGCAATTTATCATCAGTCGATTCCTGTGGGCATAGATATGGATCTGATTCGGGATAAAATCCTTCGGATTGGGTCCCGATTTTTAGATAGGGCGGAGCTGGATTTTCTGGAAAATGATCCCACTCATTACACAATGGCTTGGTCAGCAAAAGAGTCAATTTTCAAATGCCAGGGAAAAAAAGGGGTTTCTTTTCGGGAAAATATCTTGCTGGAACCTTTCGATATCAGTACAACCACAATCAAAGGAAAAATCCGAGGAACGGATTTTGCAGATCATCACTATGAGGTCAAGGTTCGGCTAATCGAACAAACAGTACTCACCTACACCATTTGGTAATATGAAAAAACAGCTTCTTTCGCTATTCGCCTTTCTTGTTTCAATTTCACTTTCGGGACAGACGCTCCCTGAAATCTCCTTGACCGACGCCGTCACAGGAGGCAAAGTCAATGTTGCCAGCAAAGCAGGGGATAAAGGCTTGGTTATTATTTTTCATTCACTGGGTTGTCCTTTTGCCAAGATGTATGAAGCAAGAATCAAAAATCTAAGAACCAGATTTCAAAATCAGGGGATAAACTTTATTCTGGTCAACCCCGAGATGGGATCTACTCCAGAGGAACAAGCTCCGCTAAAGAACTTCATCGATCAAAGTGGCATCAATACAGCCTATCTGATGGACGAAAAGCAGGAGTTGACCAAACTTTTTAAGATTTCCAAAGTCCCCGAGACAGTGCTTTTAAGTATGGGCGCAAATGGTCTGGAAGTGAGATATAAAGGAGCCATCGACAATAACCCTCAGGCTGAATCGAGCGTCTCTGACCGCTATTTGGAAAAGGCGATGAATCAAGTCCTTCGAGGCGAAGTGCCAACACCCAATCAAGTGAGAGCTACCGGATGCAATATCCGGACATTTTAATGCTGTTCGTCGGTCTGAAAACCCGAAATACTACCACTGGCTAATCGTCCAAGAGTACAATCAAAGCATTTATTTCCAATACTTTATCTTGTTCACCGAGCTTCTCAAACGACTGACCAAGATTTCGAAGCATTCGGAGGATAATGGCCAAATGTGAACAAGGTTCAAAATACTCTTCCCGCGGTTCGATTTTCAGGTGTTCCAGATAGCTTACAACGTCCTTCTTACCAAAAATCAACCCTTTGTTAAATGCATTGATGTAAAAATTAAAATCGACGGATTTGTAAGTCAACACAAAGAGATTTGGAAGATTCACTCCATAGATAGGTAGACCAAGTTTTCTAGCTACAAGAAGGTAGATTGAACAAAGCGTCAATGGATTACCCCGCTTGGAATCCAAGACCGATGAAAGCATACTATTAGCAGGAGAATGGAAATTCTTAGTATTTGCCGCAAATCGAAGGGTGTTGAAAAGCACATTATTGATAGTTCGAATTTGATCATAGGGCTGCAAATCATTAGAGAAAGTAGTCCAAACCTCAAAATAGATTTGATGCATATCCGCATTTAGCTTTTCAAATTCAATATCCGGATACTGATAGGTATTAATGATCCAGAGACCAGTAAGGAGATCTCGGTCCTCGGTATTTCTCCAGTCTTCCAGCCTTTGCTTCAACTGGGAAAACTGAAGATCATGTACCATCTCTTCGATTTCCTTCTGAATATCAGGATTGAAGCTATTTTCCCATTTTTTTTCCAAAAAAGGAATAATATCACTTCCAAGAGAAATAATCCGATCCCGCACGTGCATTCTGACTTCAAGATCTGAATCATCCAGTAGCGAAACCAGCGCATTCAACTCTTCAGGTGTTAATTCACTCATGCCTTAAATCTTTTGATAATCAATTTAAACTGTTTGTTTTGATATAGTGATTTTGGGTTGAGCAATTAATTAAGCAAATAAAATTAAATGAATGAATTGTCAAAGGTTTTCTCATAGCTAAGAATATGATCGAAAGGAACTTTACAAGTTATTTCCATCATATTTATTAATTGATCATTTCTCCCCCGGCCATTTCCTTTTCGCTCGGTTTTTCAAACCAACTTTCCATGAAATCGAAGTTTTCCTTGCTTACTTCAAATTCAAATGTGGTACCTTTTTCGATATTTCATCTGCTTACTCTGCTCAACCGGATATCTTTGGACATATCGAGAAAATTAATCTTTACTTTTAGTTCATTTAGGTCTCCAAATCTTCTCAATTTTTGCGATGCTAAAATTTATAAAGTCCCTAGTCCAGGATAGAATCAGTTTTTGAGCTTTCCAACTGTGTGACCAAATTGAGAATCACTTCTTCTGCTCAATCAATCCCTTCAAGAAACCATTCTAACCCATCATCCCATTTCTTATCTGCTAGAAAAAGAGTCTTGTTCCGCTTATCGATAGAGAAAATAATTCCATTAGTTTTCTTTTTCAGCAGATTGGAATATGTGGTTTTTACCGAACCTGTATTCCCAACTATTAGATGAATCATTTTTTTTATTTTAAGTGAGCAAAAGAGTAAACTTCAAAGATTTCTTAAATAATTTTTTTGATCATCCACTAATCTGCAAGTAGCCATAAGAGTCAAGAATATACTTGGGGCATAATTGATAATTGGGCGTTTCGGACTTCCGACATCCGCCTTCTGTCCCAAAAAGCGAAGAAAATAAAGCTGCCGGCATGATTGCGGATACTCATAAATCATCTTAGGTTTGGAGTACACCGACATTGAATCGCTCAGTGATAGGGGCGTGATTGGCTGCTTCGATTCCCATACTGATTACTTTTCGGGTTTCGCGTGGGTCTATTACGCCATCCACCCATAGCCGAGCGGCTGCATAATATGGGCTCAATTCCTCATTGTATTTATTGGTTATTTCATTCAAAAGGATTTTCTCATCCTCAGGAGATATCACTTGTCCTTTCTTGTTTAAGGAAGCGACTTTGATTTGTAAGAGTGTTTTTGCTGCGGATGCGCCTGACATAACCGCCATTTGAGCCGTCGGCCAAGAATAAATCAAGCGCGGATCATAAGCTTTGCCACACATCGCATAATTACCTGCTCCGTAGGAATTTCCCAATATGATCGTGAATTTGGGTACTACGGAATTGGCCATTGTATTTACCATCTTAGCCCCGTCCTTGATGATTCCGCCATGCTCAGCCTTGCTACCAACCATGAAACCACTGACATCCTGAAGAAAAACCAAAGGGATTTTGCGCTGATTGCAATTCATGATAAATCGAGCTGCCTTATCTGCAGAATCGGAGTAGATCACACCGCCCATTTGCATTTCTCCTGAGGCGGTTTTTACGATTTTTCGCTGATTGGCGATGATACCCACAGCCCAACCATCGATCCGGGCAGTGCCACAGATCAGCGTTTTGCCGTAATCCTTCTTAAACTCATCCAGCTCACCTCCATCTACCAATCCACTGATCACCTCATTCATATCATAAGGCTTCACTCGTAGCATTGGAAAAATCTCCACCAGTTTTTCAGCTGATATCGCCGGGGCTTTCGGTTCTGCCCGATCAAAGCCTGCGGTGGGATTACTTCCCAGTTTATCAAAAATATTCCTGATTGCATTGAGACAATCCTGATCCGAATCATATTTATTATCAGTCACGCCTGATATCTCACAGTGAGTAGTAGCACCTCCAAGAGTTTCGTTGTCTACCGACTCCCCTATTGCAGCTTTTACCAAATAAGAACCTGCTAAGAAGATCGAACCTGTCTTGTCCACAATCATCGCCTCATCCGACATAATGGGAAGATAGGCCCCACCAGCTACACAGCTGCCCATGATTGCTGCAATCTGGACGATTCCCATGGCAGACATCTTTGCATTGTTTCGGAATTGTCTTCCAAAATGCTCCTTGTCGGGGAAAATCTCATTCTGCATCGGTAGAAAAACTCCTGCACTATCTACCAAATAAATAACTGGGAGGTGATTTTCCATGGCTATCTCTTGTGCACGAAGGTTCTTCTTGGCAGTCATGGGAAACCAAGCACCAGCTTTAACTGTGGCATCGTTGGCTACAATCATACACATTCGTTTCTTCACATACCCGATCCCTGTCACCACTCCTGCGGAAGGACATCCTCCCTCCTCTTCATACATCCCATCCGCTGCAAAAGCACCGACTTCTAAAAAATTGGAGTTCGGATCAATTAGGAAATCAATTCGCTCTCGAGCGGTTAGTTTCCCTTTTTCATGCTCTTTAGCGATTCTTGACGGACCTCCACCCAGTTTGACATCAGTATATTTGGATTGAAGCTTCTCAAGCAATTGCTCCATGGTTTGGACCGGATTGGAAAAATTTGGATTCATTTGGTATGATTTGGGTCTATGAGTTTCGAACCGATGCTTTTCGGAAAGAGTTTGAAATATAAGATACAAAATTGCCCTTCTTCAGGAGAAAAAGGGCAATTAGTTTTAAGTATTTTGTGAATTAATTTTTCTCGATAGCGTCTTTGTAATCTTTGATCGATCGATAAATAGCAGAAGCCATGTACTCTTTGCCCGCATCGCTCATCAGGAATCGCTCTTCTTCAGAATTTGACAAAAAGCCAAGTTCCACCAGTACCGAAGGCATAGATGGCGTCCATAATACATAAAAAGGTCCTTGCTTCACGCCTCTGCTTTTGCGACCTACTCGATCCCGAAACTGCGTTTCGATCTGATCAGCAAGGCTCACCGAATTAGCAAAGTGCGCCTTTGACATTAAATTAAACATCATGTAAGACTCAGGCGAAGTCGGATCAAAGCCTTCGTAATTTTCCTCGTAGTTTTCTTCCAATAAAATCACCGAGTTTTCTCGCTTTACGATATCAAAGTTGGATTCAAAATGCTTAGTACCCATTACAAATGTCTCTGTACCGAATGCTGATTTGTTGGGAGCAGAATTAGAATGTATGGAGACGAAGAGATGAGCTTTATTATTATTGGCGATTTGGGGACGTTCTTTGAGCGAAGGAAAACTGTCGTCTTTTCTGGTATAAACAACTTCCACATCAGGTAAATTATCCTTGATGTACTTCCCTACCAAGAGTGTAACGGCCAGATTTATGTCCTTTTCCCTAACTTTGGATCCAATATTTCCAGGATCTTTGCCTCCGTGACCCGCATCCAATACAATCTTTGTCATGGTGTAAGAGGGAACCATGGAGTCGTTTGGAATATAGCCACCAAAAATAAATGGTGTTAAGAAAACTAAACTCAGAAGAAATTTTTTGTTTTTGGATCGTACCATGAGGTCAATAAAATTAACTTTACACGAAATTTCAATCAAATTATAAAGCGAAAGCAGCAGTGCAGAAATTAAGGTTCTTATTATTTTCCTTTTTCGGGCTCGTCCTCCTGCCGATGCTTACTAATGCTCAAGACCCTGTAAAGCAGAGAAGAGAGCGGATGCTGACTTTTCCAGATACTCTAGTTACACAGCCTTCTCCTACAGTTTCAGGCAATTCGCTAATCATCCCTGCAGATACACTTTCGATGTCTGACTCGACAAAAATTGTGCCTAGCAGTAGTATAGAAACAGATATTACCTATTTTGCTGAGGACTCGATAGTTGCTGATTTCCCAAATAATCAATTGATCCTCTATAAAGAAGCTTGGTTTGAATATGGCAACATGCGGCTGGATGCAGATTATATTTTGATTGATTGGGCAAAGTCAGAAATCTACGCCAGTGGCCTAGCTGATAGCCTTGGCAATATCACCGGCAATCCCTTTTTCAAACAAGATGGGACAGAGTATGAAGTTCGTAAGGAAATGCGCTACAACTTCAAAACTCAAAAAGCGATCATCAAAGATGTTGTCACTGAGCAACAGGATGGGATTTTGAGAGGTGAAACCATCAAAAAAACCAAAGATGGCAGTGTCTATCTAAGCCATGGCTACTACACCACCTGCAAGTTGACCAATCCTCATTGGCATATCTCTTCCAATAAGATCAAATCAATTCAGGGAAAATCGGTCGTCTCCGGGCCTTTCAACTTGTACTTCAATGGGATTCCCACTCCTTTAGGACTGCCTTTTGGGATTATACCAGATACGCCGGAGGAGCAAGCTTCCGGGATAATCTTCCCCAGCTATGGTCAGGAGCAAAAGCGAGGGCTTTTCTTACGGGATTTTGGCTATTATTTTGCCATCAACGACTACGTCCACTCCCGGATAACAGGCGATTTCTTCACCAATGGAGGCTGGGGTATCAAATCACAAACCGCCTATAAAAAGCGCTATCGCTACAATGGAGCATTGAATTTGGAGTTTCAGAAATTTCTATCTCCCGATACTGAACAAAATCCAATCGACTACAACACCTTCCGAATCGCATGGACTCATAGCCCAGAAAGCCGTGGAAATAGTAGATTTTCTGCTTCTGTAAATGCCGGAAGTACCAGCTATTTCAATAATATAATCAATCCAAACAGCTTTCAGAACAACGTCACTTCAGATCTATCTTCCAACATCAACTATTCCAAAACATTTACAGGAACACCTTTTTCTTTGTCTGCCAGTATGCGGCATTCGCAGAGTGTGCAGACCGGAGAGATCAACTTAAGTCTACCCACCTTCAACGTAGCGATGAATAGGCAGAATCCATTCAAAAACCTAAAATTTGAACCGCTGAAGACATTAAATATTGGATATAGTTTTGATTTACAGAACTCTATTACCAATCGAATTACCCCAAATCTGGGTGTTGGAAGTGATATTTCCGGAGGTTCACAGGCAACTGAATTGCTTCCATTTACATTGGAAAATTTCAGCACTTTGCTGCAAAATGCAAATAACGGATCTCAGCATCGAATTCCGATCAGTTCAAACTTCAGGTTATTCAAGCATTTCACCGCGACAGGTTCAATCAGCTTAACAGAACTATGGTACCTTCAGCGATTGAATTTCTACTATAATCCAGCCCAACAACGTGTTGATCAAATCGTAGAGGACGGTTTTAATCGAGTTACTTTCTACACCAGTTCGTTCAACTTGAATACCAACCTTTATGGATTTTACAATTTCAAAAGGGGGAAATTACAGACTATAAGACAGCTTCTGACTCCATCGGTAGGGTTTAATTTTACGCCTGACTTTTCAGATCCTAGCTTCGGATACTATCAGAATGTGCAGGTCAACGAATCCGGTGAAACTCGATTATTTTCCAGACATCAAGGATTTATATACAGTGGAGCTCCCAGAGGGGAATCTCGAGCGATGACCTTTAGTCTTCGAAGCGTATTGGAAGCGAAGATCCTTACTCAGACTGACAGTACCGAGGCGACCACCAAGAAAGTTCCGCTTCTGGAGAGTATCGATTTCAACACTAGTTACAATTTTGCTGCGGACTCCTTTCAACTCGCACCATTTTCGATTAGTGCACGGACTAGCTTCTTCGAAAGAAGAGTATCTGTCAACTTAAGAAGTACGATTGATCCATATGCCACACGAAATTTTTCCAACGAAGTCGGGCAGGAAGATATCCGTACCATTAACGAATTTGCTTGGAAAAATGGGCAAGGCATCGGCGCTATTCGAAATGCAAGTTTGAATCTAAATGCTTCTATAAACCCCAGCAGTTCGCAAACTCAAGGCGAAGTCAGGGACGAGTTGACCAATCAGTTTTTGAATGAAGGTGGGCGAATGAATCAGTTTATGGAGAGTGAAATCAATCGCATTGCCACAGATCCCAGTCAATACATAGATTGGGAAGTGCCTTGGAATTTGACTTTTGGTTATAATCTATCGTATAACAAACAGCCTAACGGAACAGAAAATGTCACTCAGGCTGTGAATGTGAGTGGTGATATTTCATTTTCGGAAAAATGGAAAATCAATTTTAATACTGGATTTGATGCGCAAACCAAGGAATTGACACAAACCATGATTGGCATCGCTAGAGATCTGCATTGTTGGCAGATGAATGTGAACTGGGTTCCATTCGGACGATTTACTTCTTATAATATTGATATTCGAGTCAGTTCAAGTCTTCTTCAGGATCTAAAAGTTTCGAGAAGGAGATCATTTTTTGACAGATAAAAGCTGGGGATTTACGATTTAAGAAGTACGATTGCCGAGGTATTTGAAGGTTCGGAACGTTGACCTTTAGTAGCGACATATTTTTAGGAAAATTTTGCCTCTGAAACTCCCAATCCCCTTCTATCTACCGCCAAATATCATTGGATCAAAGACGATGTTAAATGAATTACCAACTCTTTTATATTCTTAAATTTCTGGACTTTGAATTCAACTTTTAACTTTTTAAACCTGATTAATTTAAATCCTAACTCCTACATTTTTAGCTTTCACACTCCGGATTTTATAAAAGTCTAAGCCTTTGCTCTACTTAATGGCATTGTCATACATCTTGGGCCACCAAGACCACGTGAGAGTTCGGAGGATGGGATCTCCAAAACCTCCACTCCCATCTCTCGTAGAGCTCGGTTGGTATGAATATTTCGATTGTAGGAAATCACTCTTCTTGGTCCAATGGCGAAGACATTTGCTCCATCAAACCACTGCTCTCGCATGGCATAATCAGGATTGCCGTCTGCCGTATGCAAAATCTCCAAATGCGGGATTTCCCTTTCCAATATTGTAAGCAAGGACTCTTTCAGTACTTCGCGCTTGATGATGACTTTATCTTCCCGAATTTCCTTCAACGTGTAAAGCGAGGTTTGCAATACGGCGTTCAATGCATCTGGGTAAGTTAAAGCCAGATTTTCATCTAGTATCGTAAAGACCGTATCCAAATGCATGAACTGCCGCTTTTGCGGAAGATGCACTTCATAAACTCGCTCCACAGTTCCCTCGCCTAGCAGTGCTTTGGCAGCATGATAAATGGCTTTTTCGTCCGTTCGCTCTGAGTTGCCAATGGCTACTGCTTTATTGGAAAGAATAATAATATCGCCGCCTTCAATGCTCGGTGGATTATGCATTCCTTCCAAAGGGTAGAGTTTATTGATATGATCTTTGAAGTCTGGATGATTTTCAAAAATCGTTCGTAGCAAATCCGCCTCACGCTGACGGCCTTCCATCTTCATACTGGAAAAGATTATTCCTCCCGGTGTCACTGCCATCGGATCTCGTTGAAAGTATAAATTGGGGCAAGGAGAAATTGCAAATGCGGAATCCATCAGTTCACCTGGATTGAGATTCGGAATCTTGCGCCTCAGTTCATGGATTTTCAGACCACCTGTTAATATGATTGCACACTCGGCAGTAGAGTAACGCTCCAAAATCGCCTCTGACAAATGCACTAATCCGGATCGCTGAAGAGCATTTTGCATTAGATTGAGTAAGATCTGCTCATCGTACAAAACCCGAATAAGAAGTTCACGAAGTTGATATACCACCGCTCCGGTGGAAGATTTGATCAAATTGGAAAAAGTATCGTGCTCCTTTTGTAAAGCCTCAAGGTAAGGCACATCATCAAAAAGCAAAAACTCCTTGTTATAGGGGGTAAGCCGATCGATTTCCTTACCCGGGCGATGCATCAAAACCGCTTTGAGTGTTCCAAATTCTGAGTTGAGCCTTAAATTCATAAATTATATTTTTGACATTAATTCAATGGATAAATTATCATTTTTCTAATGATTAAACTAGATTTTAAGAAATTCATTAGACTAAAAATTTACGCACTATCAATTTTAATCATTGTGTTTGAGTAAATTATGTATCTAATTTAAACGCCCAAACCAAAAAGATAAAGTATTATACAAAATAAGGGATAGTATTATTTCCTATTTGATTTTTCCCAACCGCACCAGTAAAAGGATATAAGTGACACCTAATCCTTACAATATTACCGGGCTAATAATCCCCGGAGATGGATAGAAATAGACGCCAATGGCGCAACATACTACCAGAAAATATTTGCTAAAAAGAGCGACTTGACCCCAGAGAGGGTCGAAGATTGGTTGCCTTCACAATAATCAGTTGGATAAATAATAGTACAATCCCACTGGGATCGGTGAAACGATTAGTACAGCAGTGTTTTATAAAACTGGAGTCTGGCTGGCTTAGGGAGATCGCCTTGCTCTAGAGCTGTTTTAATAATCTATGGATAGTTTACCAGGTCCAGAGTTCTTCTTTCCAAAAATAAAAAGGTGTTGGAGCTATTGTGGACATACATAATCCCCTGTTATGAAAACCAATTGAAAACCACACCCCATCTATTTTACACTACCTTACGTAGGCTATACTGAAACGAAAACTATACTACCAACCATTTACTTTTAATTCCATGATCAAACGAATCTCAAAAATTCTTACGCTATCTTTTTATGTAGTATTGAGCAGCTGTGCTTCTGTCTCGCAGATTGCCGACAGCATGGCACAGTCGCTACTTGCTCCATCCTCAACTGAGATCAACTCAGCCCTCAAAGAAGCACTCGAACAAGCTACAGGAATCAGTTCCGAGCGGCTCAACCTGAAAGATGGCTACTTAACTAACTTGGATGTGAAAATCCTTTTTCCTCCTGAGGCAAAGCAAATCGAAAGTACCCTTCGATCATTGGGACTTGGCTCAATGGTAGACCAAGTAATCGTCAGTGTCAATCGAGCTGCCGAGGATGCTGCCATTGAGGCAAAACCGATCTTTGAAAGTGCAATCAAGCAAATGAGCATTCAGGATGTGAAGACTATTCTGCTCGGTGAGAAAAATGCAGCCACCCAATATTTTTCAAAGACCACAAGTGACAGCCTTACTCAAAAATTCTCTCCAGTCATAGACCGGAGCTTAAAAAAAGTGGATGCAACCAAATATTGGGAAGATGCAACCACACGCTATAACAAGGTGCCTTTTGTCAAAAAAGTCAATACAGACCTCACAGGTTATGTTACCCAAAAGGCAATAGATGGACTATTTGTAGAAATCGCCAAAGAAGAACTAAAAATCCGTGAGCAAGTTTCATCCCGGAAATCAGCATTACTTCAAAAGGTATTTGGCTTCGCTGAAAAGGAGAAGAAGTGAGGATTGAAACCGGAAATTTCGATATTAGGATGTAAACTTATCTGATTGAAACACAAGGTTTCAGTTTCTGAAAATCTTCAATAGCCGCTGGATCATCATAAGGAAATTCTTGATTTAGAATTACTGAACAGCAGATCCAACATTCCTATTGGAAAGCAATCTTACAATATTCAGCTTTAGATTATCCCAATGACCAGAATTACCAACAATAAAATATAAGAGGATAAAAAAATCCATTTCAACTTTAGTGATGGCTCGAAGAAGACTATTGATTTTGAACCATTTATAGGGTAAGACAAATTAAGCAAGCCACTTGCAGAATCTACCTATCCGAAAAAATTGCACTTTATGAGAATGGCCGAGGGATATACTGGCTTAATGATTTTGATTTTTGCCCTGATTTTTACAACTAAAGCCATACTAATGAAAAAGTATTGGTGAATCAAAAGAGAAAATAAAATTAAGACGCTAATCCTGACTAAACCTAGAAAACAGTGAGTGTGGAGAATCACGGCGGCGAGCGAACCTTCATGTTTTTTGCGTCTATTTGAGTGTCTCCAATCACGTATTTTTAGCCTAAATTCAAGTCAATTATTTATTTATCGAATTCGAAAGGGTTTACTGTTAGCCCACGTGAGTGTCTTCAGTCACGTGCTCAATGTTTATTCATGCACGCTTTTAACTTATGGTATTCAATCGGATTTGCTTTTTCACAGCTACTATTCATAAATGGATCACTTTATTTGAAATGGACGCCTTCAGGCAGATTCTTATTTCTAGTTTGAACTTCCTAAATAAAAAAGAACTCATTCGAGTTTACGGATTTGTAATTATGCCAACTCACATCCATCTCATCTGGGAACTATTGGGAATGAGTGGAAAAGAATAGCCTAACTACAGTTTCTTAAAGTTCACTGGACATCAATTTCTATAGAAACTCAGAAAAGAGGATGTGATATTATCAGAAAAATTCAAAGTGGATTTGGCAAATAAAGACCATTCCTTTTGGCAAAGAGATGGTTTACATATTGGCCTTTCACTGAGAAATTCCTTTTTCAAAAATTGAAATATATTCACAATAAACCTTGCAGAGGAAAGTGAATTCTAGCTAATAGTCCTCTTGGATATAATTATTCATCTTTTGAATTTTGTGAAACTGGCAAAGATCGGTTTGGATTTTTAACCAACATTGGTGAGCAACTGTAATAAAGAAGCCGTGAGTGGGGACACTCACGGCTGCAATAGCATTAATCTACCAGCGAGACAGTAACGACATCACCATCTTTGGTCACTTTAGCAATTCCCTTTCCTGTAAGGCCTTTCATAGCTACATCCCACTTTTTACCGCTTAGTTCAGCTTTTCCTTTCAGGTCTACCAAGCTAATTGGAGATTCTAGCTTCAAGAGTTCAAAGATGACTTTCTCCTCTTCCGTCATCTCCACCTGCTTCTTCTCAGGACGCATTTGAGGAAAAAACAGAACCTCTTGGATGGTAGTCTTATTCGTCAATAGCATTGTCAATCGATCAATTCCAATTCCCAAACCAGAAGTTGGAGGCATACCGTATTCCAAAGCTCGAAGGAAATCATCATCCATAGCCATCGCTTCATCATCTCCTCTTGCTGCCAGCTTCAATTGCTCCTCAAATCGCTCTCGCTGATCAATAGGATCGTTGAGCTCGGTATAAGCATTAGCAATTTCTTTTCCATTCACAAAAAGCTCAAAACGCTCTACCAATCCTGGAGAAGTACGGTGCTTTTTAGCCAAAGGCGTCATCTCAATGGGATAATCGGTGATATAAGTAGGTTGAATCAGATTCGCTTCAACTTTGGCCCCAAAGATCTCATCGATCAACTTCCCTCTTCCCATGGTATTATCCACTGCGATGGCTAGCTGCGTACAAACGTCTCGAAGTCCATCCTCATCCAATTCACTTACATCGATTCCAGCATATTCCTTGATGGAATTATACATTGTCAATCTTCTGTATGGACCGGCAAAATCGATCTCTTTTTCTCCAACCGTTATTTTTGTTTTGCCGTGGATAGTCTCAGTGACCTGTTCGATCAGTTCCTCTACCATTTGCATCATCCAGATGTAGTCTTTGTAGGCTAGATAGATTTCCATGGAAGTGAATTCCGGATTATGCGTTCGATCCATACCTTCATTTCGAAACATTTTCCCAAACTCATATACTCCATCAAAACCACCCACTATTAGTCTCTTGAGATACAATTCATTCGCAATTCGTAAGAAAAGCGGCATATCCAAAGTATTGTGATGGGTTCCAAAAGGTCTGGCTGCTGCGCCACCATGTACTGACTGCAAAATCGGCGTTTCTACCTCAAGCCAACCATGATCATCAAAATAGCGACGCATCTGGGAAATGACTCTAGCCCGGGTCACAAATGTATTTTTCACCTCAGGATTAACTGTCAAATCCACGTAACGCTGTCTATAGCGCATCTCTGGATCTGTAAATCCATCATATACATTGCCTTCCTCATCTCTTTTCACCACAGGAAGTGGTTTGACAGACTTAGAAAGTACTGTCATTTCTGTGACATGAAGTGAGATTTCACCCGTTTGTGTGGTGAAAATATAGCCTTTCAATCCGAGGAAATCCCCAATACCCAAAAGCTTTTTGAAAACAGTATTATAAAGTGTCTTGTCTTCGCCGGGACAGATATCATCGCGACGAATGTAAAACTGAAGTCTTCCCGTGGCATCCTGAATCTCTCCAAACGAAGCTGAACCCATGATGCGTCGGCTCATCAATCTGCCAGCAATCTTGATGTCCTTGTAGTCTAACTTTCTGTTTTCGTAGTTACGGTGAATATCCGCCGAAGTCACGTTGATTGGAAAAGCCTCCGCAGGATAGGGATTGATCCCTAATTTCATCAGTTCTTCCCGATCCTTACGTCTTTCTATTTCCTGTTCACTTAAAACTTGCATTTTTATCCTATTTGTCAGAGGGGCTAATTCCTCTGTATTTACTTTTATATTTTATTAAGTCAACAACTGACCAGCCATTTTCCACTTATTCTTCTAATTAATCAGCAGCTCCCGATAGTTACAGAAATAATACTGACAACTGTGCTTATGATCCTAATAGCAATGGATGTTGATTACAGCCCACTGCAAACTATAAACCGATCCCTGAAAAGATCTATTCGGATCTGCAAGAATCTCTTAATTGTCAAATTCTTTATAAATCCTCTAAAGGACGTAAACTGCAAAATATAAACTGCTCGCAGCTGACTACCAACTACCTACCACTATCGGTACTGCCGACTGTAAACTGACAACTGCCTACTGCCTACTGCTTCCTTCTCCTCATCTCTCGCTTAATCAACTCGAACTCTCGACTACTTTGACCTGCAATACTTGAATTCTCAGTAGCTCTTCGAGTCAAATAAGGCATCACTTTCTCCACCGGGCCATAGGGAACATATTTCACTACTCGAAAACCTGCGTTGGCAAGGTTAAATGAAATATTGTCGCTCATTCCGTACAATTGGGAAAAGAATACCCGATCAGAACTTGGATCAATTCCATTCAAATTGATCAATTGGGTCAGCAGAAGATTGCTACTTTCATTGTGAGTACCCGACACGAGATAGACCTCATTTTCCAATGCATATTTTAATGCCAAATCGTAATCCCAATCCGTTGCAGCTTTGTCAGGTTGAATCGGACTTGGATAACCCATTTCGGCAGCCCGATCTCGTTCCTTTTCCATATAAGCGCCCCGAACAGGCTTTGCTCCGAAGATATAGCCGTTTGCTTTTGCCACTTCGTTTGCTTTCATCAATCGCTCCAAGGAATCGTGTCGATACATCTGAAATGTATTATAAACCACGCAACCGTCTTTATTATATTTTGCCATTGCTCCATAAGCTAGGTCATCAATCACATTTTGAAACCAAGACTCCTCTGCATCCACCAAGATTTTCAAACCCAAATCACATGCGGCTTTACACAGTCGATCTACTCGGGCTTGAGTCTGCTCAAAAGCATTGGCCTCTGATTCAGTCAACTTCTCTCCGGCTTGGATTTTCTCCATGATATGGTAATCTCCCAGTCCGGTTACCTTAAACACTCCAAAAGGCATGTATTTGGTTTTGGCTGATTCCACCAGCGTCTGATAAATCTCCTCTGTGGTATTGTTATAGCTCTCTTCGTCTCCTTTTCCTTCGACCGAAAGATCAAGAATACTTTCAATCCCAAATGATTCAAGCTTTTTGCAGGCTTTTATCGTCTCAGCGATAGTTTCACCACCACAGAAATGCCCAAACATGGTTTGTTTCATCAAACCTTTAATTGGAAGGCCCAATTTGAAGGAGATATTGGTGAGTGTAATCCCGAGATCCGAGATGAACTTATTGTTCAATAGTGCAAAAACCAGATATACTTTCCGGAGTTCAGCATCGGATTTGGAAGCGAAAGCTACTTCCAGGTTTTCAAAAGAAATATTGGATTTTACAGGCATCTAAGGCAAATAAAGGTGCAAATATATTAAAAAAACAGCTTGTGATTCTGTTTTGTTGCGATAATTGAAATGGATAAAAGCTGTTTATTCTGCATCTTAAAACATTGTGTAAAAGTGAAATTCAATTTGAATGGCAAAATCTGAAAACGATAGCCAGTAACCTTAAAATAGGTAAAGCAGAACGACCAAACTTTATTGCCCCCTTGACTAAATCACATTTCCGAAAAAAATTTTACAGAATATTTTACAGAATAAAAATAACTTTTTCTTACAATAAGCCAAATAATGATCTGTCAGCACTGTTTTTATTGATGGTTTTAGCTAAAACTCAACAATCATCTTTAAGAATTATCGAATTGATAAGAATTAAGGTAAAAAATAATTTTGTTTTTAAAAACTCCCCTACTATTTTTGAGAAATGTTATTTACAGCAGCAATTTATTTTACATCCTTCTATTTTTACTTTCGAAGCCAAAGTCGAATCGGAACTGTGTATTGTCTAGTCAAAAACTAAAAGAAAATATAAACACAAAAGCCCGGTTCGAAAGACCCGGGCTTTTTTTATTTAAAGCTCAGTACTATGAAAACACACAAACAAATCAAAGATTGGGGAATGGGTCTTACCTCTCCACTTATCATTGCAGGGCCTTGCTCAGCAGAAACTCCAGAGCAGATCGAGCAGATTTGCAAGGAAATGAAAGAAGTAAACATGATTCCTCAACTTTTCCGAGCTGGGATTTGGAAACCCAGAACTCGCCCTGGATCTTTCGAAGGCGTAGGTGAGGAAGGGTTGAAATGGATGGAAATTGTTCGTCATCACTTAAACATCCCGATCACTACAGAAGTTGGAAATGCCGCGCATGTAGAAATGGCCTTGAAAAATAAAGTTGATGTACTTTGGGTAGGTGCTCGCACTACCGTCAATCCATTTGCAGTGCAGGAAATTGCTGAAGCGCTTAAAGGTGTCGATATACCGGTGATGGTGAAAAATCCGATGAACCCTGATCTCGAACTTTGGATTGGTGCCTTAGAGCGATTCCATGCAGTTGGGATCGACAAACTTGCTGCCATTCACCGAGGTTTCTCAGACGCATATGACAAGCGATTCAGAAATAAGCCAAACTGGTCTATGCCAATTCATCTCAAGCGCATGTGGACTGGAATGGAAGTTATCAACGATCCTTCACACATCGTCGGAAAACGTGATGGTTTGCTCGAAGTAGCACAGCGCGCAATGAACTTTGGCTTGGATGGTTTGATGATCGAGACGCACCACGATCCTGACAAAGCCTGGTCTGATGCAAAACAGCAGGTCACCCCTGCAGCTTTGAAAGAAATGATCAATGCGATCGACTTCAAGGAGCCCTTGGAAAGCATGAAGCCAGACGAGCGTCTACAAGATTTAAGAAGAGCAGTAGATCACATGGATGATCAATTACTGGATATCCTTCAAGAGCGATTTGCCATTATCGATCAGATCGGGGCTCACAAGCGAGAGCATCATTTGACCGTGTTCCAGTCAGACCGCTGGAAAGAAGTGATGGAAAGCAGAACTCAAAAGGGAATCAGCAAGCATTTGGGCGAAAAATTCATGAAGGAGTTACTTTATTGCATTCACGAAGAATCAGTGAAGCTTCAGGAAAAGCAACTTCGCGAAGCTAGTCCCATCAAAAAATAAATTCATTGTAATGAGACAGATACCGGCAATGGAGGAATGTTTATTTCTCCATTGCTTTCTTTTAAATTAAATTTGTTGCTCATACACGCTTTTCTCTTGTGAATCCAATCCTCTTCTCAGACCATCCTCAGCAGGATCTACAGGCGCTTTTAGCCAATTTGGCCTATTCCAAAATCTTCATTTTGGTGGACTCAAATACTCAAATAAACTGCCTTCCCATTCTTTTTCCTGAATTGAAAACAGAAAATCACCGTTTTGTAATTAACCCAGGGGAGAAAAATAAAACCATTGCAACCTGTATGGAAATCTGGGCAGCGATGACAGAAGCTCAACTGGATCGTAAAGCCATCTTGCTGAATCTTGGCGGTGGCGTTTTGGGTGATATGGGCGGATTTTGCGCCAGCATTTACAAGCGTGGAATTCGATTTATCAATATCCCAACCTCTTTACTTTCTCAAGTGGACGCGAGTGTGGGTGGTAAATTAGGAGTCGATTTTCAAGGATTGAAAAATCATTTAGGCGTATTCAATGAACCTGAAGCTGTACTTATCGCCCCAAAATTCCTGGAAACACTCCCCACACAAGAACTTCGATCAGGTTTTGCGGAAATTATCAAGCATGGTTTAATTCAAGACAAAGCTTATTTTGAAAGTTTGAACATTCAGGACTGGATGGACTCCGATTGGAAAAAATTAATTCAGCACTCAGTTGCAATCAAATCAAAGGTCGTGAGCCAAGATCCGAAAGAGGCAGGACTGCGGAAAATCCTGAATTTTGGGCATACCATCGGGCATGCGTTTGAGACCTATTATTTGGATGGGGAAAAGCATTTGCTCCATGGCGAAGCAATAGCCGTAGGTATGATCTGTGAAGCTTGGCTTTCTCATCAAAAACTAGGACTTCCTGCAGTTGAATTAGAAAAAATAAGACACACATTTTTGTCGGTTTATGGCAAAATTAGAATCGAAGAAAAAGAAATCGGTCTAGTTTTGGATCTCTGTATCCAAGACAAAAAAAATGAAGGAAATACGCTGATGTTTTCATTGCTAAATTCAATTGGTGATTGCACTTATAATATCCCCGTTTCTAGATCAGAAATCAGAGATTCGATCAGTTTCTATCAGAATCTTTTACTCGATTAAACTTAAAATTTGAAAACCCAAACCATGGAAATTCTTCGCCTTGCGCAGCAGTCCTATTTTGATACCGTCGTCATCCCATTACCTTCCTCAAAAAGTGAATCGAATCGAGTATTAGTAATCGATGCGTTGACGATAGGAGAAAATCAAATTTCCAACCTAGCCGAGGCTCGAGATACTCAGACGATGATCAGTCTGCTTGAGAAAAACCCACCAGTTTATGACGTTTTGGATGCAGGTACTACTATGCGCTTTTTGACTGCTTTTGCTGCCATTACCCAGCAAAACAAAGTCATGACCGGAACACCAAGAATGTGTCAGCGACCAATAGGAATACTCGTCGATGCACTACGTGAAATAGGTGCAGAAATCCATTACCTGAATATCGAAGGCTATCCCCCACTGGCAATTCATGGATTAAAAGAGCAGACGAGTCAACAGATCAAGATTCGTGGAGATGTCTCCAGCCAATATATTTCGGCATTGCTAATGATCGCTCCTTTACTTCCAAAAGGATTAGAACTCGAATTGGAAGGAAAAGTAGGCAGTCGAACCTACATCGAAATGACGTTAGAATTGATGTCTCAATTCGGCATCAAATACCGTTGGGAAGAAAATAAGATTAGTGTTGCACATCAAGTCTATCAGCCCACTTCTTTTGCGGTCGAAAGTGACTGGTCGGGTGCGAGCTACTGGTTCAGCTTATTGGCTTGCGCAGATTCAGGCATATTTTTCTTGGAGGGACTCAAAGAAAACAGCCTTCAGGGTGATTCCAAAATTGTAGAAATCATGAATCATCTTGGCATCAAATCCACTTTTAAAGATGGTGGAGTACTCCTTCAAAAGAAAAAAGTAAAAGGCCTGGAAAAATGGGATTTTACACATTGTCCAGATCTAGCTCAAACGGTAGCGGTGACTTGCGCAATATTGGGGCAAAATTCGATTTTCACAGGACTGGAAAGTCTCCGGATCAAAGAAACCGATCGAATTCATGCGCTCCAAAAAGAATTGGTAAAGTTTAATGCTCAACTAAAAGAGATTAAACCGGATGTTTTTCAAGTGATTCCCTCGGTGACCATGCCTCACCAAGTACAGATTCACACCTATGAAGATCATCGGATGGCGATGGCATTTATGCCCCTGGCTACCAAAACTGACGTGCTTTTTGAAGATCCATCGGTGGTGAACAAGTCGTACCCGAGCTTTTGGAAGCATTGCACTCTTGCGGGAATCCAAACTGAAAAACAAGTATGAATGCACCAAAAATAGCGATTCAGGGCATTCCGGGCTCTTTTCACCATCAAGTAGGCTTACGGTATTTTGGCAGTGATGTAGAAATCCTCGCTTTCAAGAGTTTTGAACTAGTGGCTAAAGCCGTGGCAACCGGTGCTGCTAAATTTGGTGTGATGGCTATTGAAAATTCGATTGCAGGAGCGATTCTTCCAAATTATGAATTAATCGACCGATACGAGCTGAACATTCGGGATGAATATTATTTGTCCATTGCGCATCAGTTTATGGCTTTGCCAGGCCAAAAAGTAACGGATATCAACTTGGTAGCATCCCACCCGATGGCGTTGCTTCAATGCAAAACTTTTCTCGCCAAGTATCCACAAATCGAACAAAAAGATGACATTGATACAGCAACGGTAGCACAACGGATCTCGAAGCAAAAACTAAAAGGAGTTGCTGCAATCGCCAGTGAGATAGCCGCTGAGATTTATGGACTTGAGATACTGAGTAGGGATATTCAGACGGTTAAAGACAATTTTACTCGTTTTATCATTTTACAAAAGGAAAAAACCGAAACATTATATGTTCCAGACAAGGCTTCTTTTAAAATCAGTATTAAAAATCAGCCTGGTGGATTGTCCAAATTATTGACCATGCTCCATGAAAAGGGCTTGGATTTGAGTAAGATTCAATCGATACCGGTCATTGATAAACCTTGGGAATATGCTTTTTTTATGGATGCAGAATTTAAAAATTACCCCGCTTTTTTGGAAGCAATGGAGCGTAGTCATCATTTATTTGGTGAAGTGAAAATTTTCGGAGAATACATGAGCAGAAAGCTATGAAGGGATTTGCAGATCGAGTACAGACGGCAGAAGAGTATTATTTTTCGGCAAAGCTCCGAGAAGTGAATCAGATGATCGCAGATGGCAAGCCAGTGATCAATTTGGGAATTGGCAGTCCGGATCTCTCGCCGGATCAGATGGTGGTTGAAGCTTTGCGCAGCACCGCAGAAAATCAAAAAGCCCATGGCTACCAAAACTATCAGGGAATTCCAGAATTACGGATCGCCATGGCGAAATTTTATGATCGAGAATACGGTGTACACCTCAATCCAGCAAAAGAAGTTCTTCCGCTGATGGGTTCCAAAGAAGGAATCATGCATCTCAGCATGACTTTTCTCAACGCAGGTGATGAGGTGCTAATGCCAGATCCTGGCTATCCTACCTATGCGGCAGTTACCAAATTGCTTGGAGCAGCACCTGTTTATTACAAGCTGGATCTGGAAAAAAAGGGAAGACCGGATTTGGAAACTTTGGAGCAGAGAGATCTGAGTAAAGTGAAAATCATGTGGATCAACTATCCGCACATGCCTACGGGAGCTCCCGGAAGTAGCAAGATTTTGGAAGAATTGGTCGCTTTTTCAAGCCGAAATAAGATTGTTCTCCTGCATGACAATCCTTATTCCCATATCCTGAACCCCAATCCAATTTCCATTTTAACCATTCCAGGAGCAAAAGATGTGGCTTTAGAGCTGAACTCCTTATCTAAAACTTTCAATATGCCGGGTTGGCGAGTTGGTATGCTGAGCGGTCGGGAAGACTGGATCGCTGCTGTGCTTAAGGTGAAAAGCAATATGGATTCAGGTATGTTTCTAGGTATTCAAAAAGGAGCTATTACGGCTCTAAATTTGGGGAAAGGCTGGTTTTCGGACTTGGATGAGAATTATCAAAACCGAAGAAAACTGGTTTGGAAACTAGCAGATAAGCTCAATCTTAGCTATTCAAAAGATACTGCGGGGCTTTTTGTCTGGTGTAAAGTGCCTGAAGGGAAGTCCGCCGAAGCTTTAGTTGATGGCCTTTTGCATGAAAAAAATATCTTTATCACGCCCGGAAAAATCTTTGGCCCAGCGGGCGAAGATTATGTCAGAATATCACTTTGCATGCCCGAATTCAAGATTCTGGAAGCAATCAATCGAATCAAACCTTAATTGACTATGAAAAAAATACATATCATCGGACTTGGCCTTTTGGGCGGATCATTTGCATTGGCAGCCCGACGGAAATTCCCTGAACTGATACTCACCGGATCGGACATTTCCGAGCAAAATCAGAAAGATGCGTTGACCCTGGGAATCATTACGGAAGTAAAAGAAAATCCTGATGCGGATACGGATATCGTAATTCTGGCTACTCCCGCAGATACGCTGGAAGATATGTTGGTCAAGACTTTGGATCAAATTAGTGAAGACACTTTAGTGATAGATCTGGGTTCGACCAAATCAAAGCTTTGTCTGCAAGCCGCTTCTCATCCAAAACGAGCACAATATCTGGCATGTCACCCCATTGCAGGAACAGAGTATTCAGGCCCAAAGTCAGCCTTTGCGGAACTACTGGATCGGAAAGTGATGATCCTCTGCGAAATGGAGAAAACCGATCTGCATTTGAAGGAAAAGGCATACGAACTTTTTGAGGCGTTAAATCTTAAACTTCGATTTATGAATCCTGAGGAGCATGACCGTCATCTGGCATTTGTCTCGCATCTCTCCCATATTTCATCCTTTATGCTGGGAAAAACGGTTCTACAACGAATGAAGGATGATAAAAACATCTTTGATATGGCAGGTTCAGGATTCGCCTCAACAGTACGATTAGCCAAGTCAAGTCCGGATATGTGGGCGCCGATTCTCACAGAAAACAAGGATAATATTTTGATAGCGTTGGATGGATTCATCGCCAACCTTTCCGATTTGCGAAGTAAGGTGGCTGAAAGTGATAGGGCATCGATCTATTCAGATTTGTCAGAAATCAATAAAATTCGGGATATTTTGGATTTGGGAAAGTAGGATTTAAAACATCGTTAGCGCCCCGAAATTCATTTATAATTTAAAGAAACCACCTTTTACTGGTGGTTTTTTATGTTCCAAGTTATTTGATTTCTTTACTTTGATCTAAAATTAATCTCACCTATGAAATCAACCCTAATCCTTCTACTCTTTTTAATTTCAATCGAGTCTTTTGCCCAGCAAAACTCTTGGCAAGTCCTTGAAACAACCAACGAATCTTCACCAAGACATGAAAGTGGCTTTGTGGAATTTGATGGAAAGTTTTACGCCCTCGGTGGTCGAACAGATCGACCAGTGGAAGAATTTGATCCCAAGACCAATACTTGGAAGCAACTAGCAGAAGCGCCGATGAATTTTCATCACTTTCAGGCGTTGGCTTTCGAAAATGAAATCTACGTGATCGGTGCTTTTACCGGAGGCTACCCACATGAGAAGCCGATCGAAAACTTTTTGATTTTCAATCCAAAAACCAATACGTGGCGCGAAGGCCCAAAGATTCCAGCGGATAGACTTCGAGGTTCGGTAGGAGTATTTTCTAGAAACGGAAAAATCTACCTGCTCTGCGGAATTATCGATGGTCACTGGGATGGACATGTGGCGTGGTTTGATGAATACGATCCGAAAACTGGGAAATGGTCGGTATTACCGGATGCTCCAAGACCTCGAGATCACCATAGTGCCACGCTTGTTGACGATCAGGTCTACCTAGCAGGAGGGCGAACTTCCCATGCAGCAATTGGAAAAGTGCTGGACTTGACCATTGGCGAAGTTGATTACTACGATTTTAAAACAAAAACTTGGCATACAGTAACGGCCCCGCTCCCTACCAAGCGCGCAGGAACCTCGACAATTGCCATTGGGTCAAAATTGGTGATTATGAATGGAGAGAGTGCTACGCAAGTTCCGGCTCATAATGAAGTGGAAGTCTTGGATACTAAAACAGGAACTTGGAGCAAGCTTACCAATCTTAATCAAGGAAGGCATGGAACTGGTGTGGTGTATTATAAAGGGAAAATCTATGTTACGGCAGGATCTGCAAATCGTGGCGGAGGGCCGGAGATAAACTCCACTGAAGCTCTTGATTTGAAGTAATCAGCCAGTTTAAATATCGTAATGCAGATTCGATTTGAGTTTCATTGCGGTGTCTGATTGACTACTATCTGATTGGCTACTTATTGAGCAATCCAGTCACTCCATAACTGTAGACTATATACGTGTCGATCACCCGTCCTCAGTCATCGGTATTTATCTTCTGTCTCCTGTCTGTACAACTTCCACATCAAAACAGAATAAAATAAGACTAATGGTCCGATTTCGCATATGTATATATTAGCTTTTTTTAAGGCTTCTAATTCCATATTTAATCCCTCCAAAAATAAGTCTGGCTTCACTTTTGAAATACAAATCACAAATCAATTCCACAGACTATGAAATATATTTTAACCCTAGCACTTCTACTGACCAGTTATTTGGGTTTTTCCCAAGAAGAACCAATGATTCCCTTGATCGAAGTAGAAGGCGTCAGTATTCGGAAAGTAGCGCCAGATGAGGCAGTCTTTTCCATAGCACTTGAAGAAAAATCCATGAAGGTAGTTACCGCGGTGGAGGTCTTAAATCAGAAAACCAAGAATCTGGCAGACGCACTTAAGAAGTCAAAGATCAAGGATTATAGATTGATCGCTGATAACTATGCGGTGGATATCAACCGAATTTATAGGAGTGGTGTGTCTCGCGATAGTGGTTATATAGCTCGTCAAGGGCTTCGAATCGTCACTGACAGCAAAAATGAAGATCTTCAGAAAATTGTCGAGGCGATTCAAAGTGCTGGCGACATGAGTTTCAATCTGTACTTTCAAGTCTCGGAAGCAACCAAAAATTCCTTGGAAGATATCCTGTTAATCGAGGCCCTCAGAAATGCTGAAAGTCGCGCAGAACTAATCGCAGAAACTTTGGGAATCCGATCGATCAAGGTTCACCGAGTATCGCTATCTGCTCCTCAGCCTGTGTATCAAAAAATGGAAATGATGCGCTCTATGGGGAATGACTCCTCAGATGTAATGATCGCTCCAGGTGATGAAACCTTGATGCGAAAGGTGTTTGTCAAATACACTTATTGATTATTTAGATCAATAATTTAGCCCCGATTGGAACTCTCCATTCGGGGCTTTTTAATTCATCCTTATCTTAGCATATGGACAAAATACCCATTACCTCTCCCCCATTAATCTACCCGATCATTCAAGAAAAATGTGCTAAAATCAGTTTTGATATGCCATCTAATTAATTGATGGGCACCTTTCTCAAAAATTTAATTACATGCAAGCTCCCAGGTATTTTTTTTTAGAGTTGGCGATAAGAATCGGACTTTCACTTACCTGAATGTTGAATGGCATGGATGATACTTCTCAAATCATTTTCATAGATAATGATCCATCATTGACTAGAATTGTTTCCGAAAGCTTTGGGCTTGACCCTCGTGTGTATTCGATTCGAAGATAGCAAAACAGTTGGATCAAAAACTACCACAATGAAGCCCTCGACCTGATCTTTGCAGACACTTGGCCGGGGAAATATTATGAGTTGGAGGAGAACTTGGCGCGGATGAAAATCGGGGGATTATACGTGATAGATGATATGATACCTCAACCCAACTGGCCTGATGGTCACGCAGAGAAAGCTTCAGCCTTGATTGAAAAAGGCTGTACTTTCCAAAATTTCACGTTTCCCCAATTGGATTGGTCCACAGACGTGATCCTGATGACCCGACTTTCTTAGAATCAGATTTTTGAGTTTTTTTATGGTGTGGGAAATTGGGATATTCGAATCTGATTCACCCTAATCACCTTTTCATCAAATTGGAAAAAGAATACTTTACGCTATGCTAGCTGACTTGAAAGCCATTTTAAAAGAAGAATTCGGTTTTGAAAATCCTGAAATCAAACTCCTTACCGGCTATTTTAATCTCAATTACCTGATCACTCACCACGGGGAAAAATTCATCCTGAAAACATACGGATTCGATGCGGAATACTGGGATGTCCTTCAGGCAGAAAGTGAAATATTGCTTCAGCTAGCTGATCAGAAAATAGCTGGCATTCCCAGACCGATTCACTTTTCAGAGGGTAAATATTTGCTACAAAAGCAGCTTGAGGGCAAGAATAGCATCATCAGAATCCTTAGCTATCTCGATGGAGAATTTCTCGGATCACTACCTGCTTCCAAAGTTACTTACAAGTCAATGGGAAAGTTCTTAGCGGAATTGAATTTAGGCCTGAGCAATTGCAAGAATTACGTGTTGAGATCGAGACAGCTAGATTGGGACATCCAATTCCTCCATCTCAACAAACCCTTGGGTGCAGCTATCGAAGATGCTAAGGATCGGAATCTAGTTCGGTATTTTTTCTTACAGTTTGAAGAAAATGTAGTTCCTACTCTATCGTCTCTTCGCAGACAAATCATCCACTGCGATGCCAATGAATGGAATATTTTAGTCCAAAACGATACCGTCTCGGGAATTATTGATTTTGGTGATCTGACCTATTCTCCCTTGATCAACGAGGTAGCCATTGCCTTGACTTATATCTGTTACGACAAAGAAAATCCTTTGGATTGGACAGCAGATTTTTTAAAAGCTTACCACCAGATTACTCCTTTGAAGTCCAAGGAACTGGAAATACTCTATTATCTAATTGCGGCCCGGTTGTGTATATCCGTCTGTCAATCAGCACATGCTCGAAAGGTAGATCCTAAAAACACCTATGCCGCCATCAGCGAAAAAGCAGCTTGGTCAACACTTCGCAAATGGGTAGCCATCAATCCGATTGGCGCAGCTAATACATTTAAGAAAGCCTTAAACTTACCGATCTCAGAAACTCCAAGTTTGGAATCTCAACTGCAAAGAAGGCATCAATCGATTAGTCCATTGCTCTCGATCAGCTATATAACCCCTCTTTCTGTAACTGGAGCGGCTTTTCAATACATGTATGAATCCAATGGGACAGCCGTCTTGGATGCTTACAACAATATTCCCCATGTGGGTCACTCCCATCCGAAAGTAGTGGAAGCCGGTCAGCGGCAGATGGCCAAGCTGAACACGAATACGCGCTACCTTTATGATTTGCTAGCTGAGTACTCCGAAAAGCTTTTGGCAAAATTCCACCCTTCCCTAAGCAAAGTTTACTTTGTGAATTCTGGAAGTGCCGCTAGTGACTTGGCAATGCGGATGGCTTTTGCCCATACCAGAAATCCAAATGTGCTCGTCATGGAGCATGGCTATCATGGCAATACCCAAATTTCCATTGATATCAGCGACTACAAATTCAACAACAAAAAAGGCTTGGGCCAAAAGAGTAATGTCCTGAAAGCCCCGATTCCGGACACGTATCTGGGAAAGCACAAAATCAATGATGGGACCGCCGGAAAGTTGTACTCCCAAGATGCAATGCAGGTGATTCATGATTCTGGAAAGACAGTGGGTGCATTTATCACCGAATCGATTGTAGGCTGCGGCGGACAGGTTCCACTCGCCGAAGGCTATCTGCAACATCTTTACCCTGCGATCCGAGCCCAGGGCGGAATCTGCATTAGCGACGAAGTCCAAACAGGATTTGGGCGAGTCGGAGATTATTTCTGGGGCTATGAAGCACAGGGAGTCATTCCCGATCTAGTCGTATTAGGAAAACCTATGGGAAACGGACATCCGATGGGCGCCATAGTCTGCACCGAAGCTATTGCCGATTCATTTAGTAAGGGTGTAGAGTTTTTCAGTTCCTTTGGTGGAAATCCAGTTTCTTGTGCAATAGGGATTTCAGTTTTGGAAGTAATTGAAGAAGAAGGCTTGCAGGCGAATGCAAAAATGGTTGGGGATTATTATCTCGACCTTTTCCGGAAATTAAAGAAAGATCACTCCTGTGTCGGCGATGTTCGAGGTTCGGGACTATTTATCGGTGTAGAACTAGTGAAGCCCGGCACAATCGATCCAGACTCTGAATTGGCTTCATACATCAAAAATGAATTGCGAAACCGTAATATTCTGATCAGCACAGACGGTCCCAATGACAATGTCTTAAAGACAAAACCGCCTTTGTGTTTCACCAAAGAAAATGCAGTGCAAGTAGTGGCGAATATTGATGCTATTCTAAAAACCCAATTTAAAAGCTGAGTAGAGTTTTTGTACTTTGTGCCATGCTCCAAAGCCAAAAACACCTTTTTAACCTTGATCCTTCGGTTCATTATCTGAATAACGCCTATCGTGCGCCGCAACTCAATTCGGCTGAACAGGCAGGAATCGCATCCGTTATCAGCCAGAGAAACCCGTTCCAATTCAAGCCTACGGATTTTTTTGATGGGGTGGGAATTATCAGAAGTTCTTTCGGGAGATTGGTCAATTGCGATTCATCCTCGGTAGCACTAATGCCCTCCACTTCTTACGGTTTTTCCTCAGTACTCAATAATATTAAAGCGAAACCTAATTCGAAAGCGATTGTGGTAAAGGATGAATTCCCAAGTGGATATTTTTCAATCGCCCGTTGGGCAAAAGAAAATTATGCCCGAGTGGAAACTGTCCACCCTGATCCTGCTGCACCATCCAAAGGAGAATCTTGGAATAAGAATTTATTGGACGCCATTGATTCCAGTACTTCGGTCGTTTTGATCTCATCGATTCATTGGATGAGTGGGATTAAGTTTGACTTGAAAGCTATTGGCGCCAAGTGCAAAGCAGTTGGTACTGTCTTTATCGTCGATGGGACACAATCCGTAGGCGCAATGCCCATCGATGTTCAAGACTGTCAAATCGATGCCTTGATCTGTGCTACATACAAATGGTTGCTTGGCCCCTATTCACTGACTATCTCATACATCGGAGAAAAATTTCATCAGGGAATACCCCTTGAGGAATCTTGGATGAATCGGCAAAATGCCAGAGACTTTGGGAAGCTTTCCGAATACGAAGAAAATTACAGCGCAGGTGCAGCTCGCTTTACAGTGGGCGAATCTAGCAATTTTGTGCTGCTGCCCATGCTTCAGGCAAGTTTAAACCAGATTCTGGCTTGGACTCCGGAAGCCATTCAAAACTATTCAAAAGCCTTAAATCGCCCCTTACTGGATTTTATTGAAAGGATTGGAGGTCACGTTGAACCTGAACTATTTTTGGCACAACATCTTCTCGCGCCTCAACTCCCAAAAGGCATCAATTCAGATCGGCTGAAAAAAGAACTTGAGAAGAATCAAATCTTCGTATCCACCCGTGGCGAATACTTACGAATTTCCATCAATGTCTTCAATGACCATAAGGATATCGACGCATTGATGCACGTTATCGGACAGCAGCTTTGATTCGTATAGCTTTTAAAACCTTAGCCTATGAAAGCTCAAGTCTATACCAAATATGGTCCACCAAGCGTAATCCAACTGGTTGAAATCGCAAAGCCTCGCTTTGGAAAATCTGAAATTTTAATCCAGATCAAAGCTGCATCAGTCAACCGAACGGATGCCGGTTTTCGAAGTGCCGAGTATTTCGTTAGTCGGTTTTTCTCTGGGCTTTTTAGGCCAAATCAACCCGTATTGGGCTGTGAATTTGCTGGAATAATTTCTGAAATCGGAGCCGAAGTGAGTAAGTTTAAAGTGGGTGATCGAGTTTTTGGCTTTGACGACGAGGGCTTTGGCGGGCACGCAGAATACAAAGCGATCCATGAATATAAAGGTGTGGCTTTAATTCCAGCAGAATTGGACTTCAAGACCGCCGCCGCTTTGAGTGAAGGTTCGCATTATGCGCTGGGAAATATACGAGCTGCAAAAGTGGAAGGCAATCATCATGTCTTGGTGATCGGAGGAACTGGAGCAATCGGTTCCGCTGCGATTCAACAGATCAAGGCAATCGGTGCAAAAGTCACTGCCGTCTGTCCCGGAGCGTATTTGGATCTGGTGAAAAATCTGGGTGCAGATCGAGTGATTGATTTTCAAACTCAAGATTTCACTCAAACTGAAGAGCGCTATGAATTCATCTTTGATGCAGTGGGCAAAAGCCGATTTTCGATTTGCAAACCTCTTCTTAAAGAAAATGGTGTTTACATTTCCACAGAACTTGGGCCTGGTTTGGAAAATATTTTCTTGGCACTCAAGCATAAATTTACTTCTGGAAAAAAACTGCTGTTTCCGCTACCCGTAGTAACTCAGGAAGATATCAACTTCCTGAAAATTCAGGCAGAAAAAGGCCACTTCAAACCCTTGATTGATCGAGTTTATCCCTTCGACCAAATCGTAGAAGCCTATACCTATGTGGAAACAGGCCAGAAAATCGGGAATGTGATTTTGATGATGGATTGAGAGGTCTATCGAAATACAGAGGGATTATTAAGCCGAAACCATAAATACCATAAAAGTTACAATTCCGATAATTAACCCCAGAATAAAGACATTATAAGCATGACGCAGCAGATTGTATTTTTTATTGAGAACTATGCCCTGATAGTATAGTGAGATCCCCATATGCTCATGGATATCTGCTTTGGAGGGCAGTATTCTATCGATTTCTACCAGATATTCATCCAAGGTGTAGGTGGAAGTTTCTCCAAAAAACAACATACTAGACTTGGGCTTCACAGCTGATGGAGGAGTTTTTCCCATGATTTTTGGCTTTGCAGCCTGCACTGCCAGAATAGTGGAAGTCAAACAAGTGCTGAGCAAAAGTAAAATCGGAATCAGCGTCAGAGGGTTTTTGATATCCAATCCATGAGATATCGATCCATAGCCAACGATTGCAATTGTAGAAGAGATCACAAGCGCATTGATACTAATAATAATATTCGCCTTGTTGTCTGCGATTTGTAGTAGCGTGCAATTATTTTTAAATGTCACTCTAAAAAATGTCTGACGCTCCCTTTCAGTTTTTTCCTTTTTTACTTTGATTACCTCTTCCATAGATGGATTTTTTCAAATCTTAATTTAAAGAATAATTTCTCTAAAATTAGACTCTTTAGAGTTGGTATCAATATCCGAACCTTTGCAAGACTTATAAATCGATAATTAAGTAGCTAGAATCAAGATTTTAGAGCAGAGATTTTAGACCCAAGAAAAGAGTATCGAGTAGCTAGATATTAGTACCAAGATTTAAGAAATAAGATTTTTAGAGCAAAGATTTGAGAATCATAATATTAGCACGAGAGATACGGTTTAATTGTAGCATTAGAATCAAGAGCCATGATCGCAGCACCAGCGGTGCGATCTTATTATATCATGAACAGCGTTAATGTCAAATATCATGCTTAGACATAACGAGACATTGGGCACGTGCTATCAGGCACCAATCATCGGACACCGGACACCAAACATCAAACAATCATTCACCAAACATCCGGCATCGGTCATCAAACATCAAACAATCAATCACCAAACATCCGGCATCGGTCATCAAACATCAAACAATCAATCATCAAACATTCAGTCCCCAAACACGTGACATCTGACATCAAACATTATTCAAACACCAAACATCGGACACCAGACATCGGACACCAGACATCGGGCATCATACACCAAACATCCGGCATCGGTCATCAAACATCAAACAATCAATCATCAAACATTCAGTCCCCAAACACGTGACATCTGACATCAAACATTATTCAAACACCAAACATCCGGCATCGGTCATCAAACATCAAACAATCAATCATCAAACATTCAGTCCCCAAACACGTGACATCTGACATCAAATATTATTCAAACACCAAACATCGGACACCAGACATCGGGCATCATACACCGGACACCAGACATCGGGCATCATACACCAAACATCCCAAATTGGTAACCGGACATCATTCAATCATCCACTAAACACTTTTTCTCCGATCCTTAAAAAAATGGCCTTTTTACCATTCATTTTAAATAAATTGAAGATTGAATATTCATCAACGTTTCTAGAAATAAATATCCGAAAACATGATTCAACTGAAAAAAACAGAAATCAAGCAGGAGATTTTCGACCTCTATGATGCCTATGCGCACAATCAAATTGATCGAAGAACTTTCGTGGAAAAGCTTTCCGTCTACGCAGTAGGCGGTATTACGGTAGCTTCTCTTATGAGCGCCATGATTCCCGATTATACCAGCACCAAAATCGTCGCCGAAAATGACGGTCGATTAAGTTCGGATTATGTGATGTACAATTCGCCAAAAGGCGGCGGCAAGATCAAAGGCCTTTTATCCGTTCCTACGGGAATTACAGGAAAAGTGCCTGGAATCGTGGTCGTTCATGAAAATAGAGGTCTCAATCCATACATTGAAGATGTGGGAAGAAGAGCGGCGGTAGCTGGTTTTATATCCATTGCTCCCGATGCTCTTACTCCGCTCGGTGGCTATCCGGGCAATGACGATGATGGTCGCGCCATGCAATCCAAGCGAGATCGGGATGAAATGCTCGAAGACTTTATCGCTGCCTATGAATACCTAAAAAACCATCCCGATTGTACTGGCGAAGTTGGAGTTGTAGGATTCTGTTTTGGAGGCTGGATCTCTAATATGATGGCGGTTCGGATTCCAGAATTAGGCGCCTCAGTTCCTTATTATGGCGGACAACCAACAGCCGCAGAAGCCGCAAAAATAAAAGTGCCTCTGCTGCTCCAATTTGCCAGCTTGGATGAGCGAGTGAATGCAGGTTGGCCAGATTACGAAGCTGTGCTCAAAGCAAATAGTGTGGAAAATACCGCCTATTTCTACCCCGAAACCAATCACGGATTCCACAACAATACCACATCACGCTACGATGAAGCAGCCGCAAATCTATCTTGGGAACGAACCATTAATTTCTTCAACGAGAAGCTGAAGGGTTAAAATCTCAATCTTCAAAATAGTCCAACCTTAATTAGAAAACATCCAAATGGATTTTATTGACTATTACAAAACTTTGGGTTTGGCAAAAACTGTCAGTCCCGATGAAATCAAAAAAGCCTACCGCAAGCTTGCGAGAAAATATCACCCAGACGTCAACCCTGATGACAAGGGCTCTGAGCGTAAATTCAAAGAAATCAACGAGGCAAATGAAGTCCTGAGCAATCCAGACAATCGAGCCAAATATGATAAATATGGTAAGGATTGGAAGCACGGACAAAAATATGATAGCCAACAGCATCGCAGAAGTAGTCAAGGTCAAGGTGGTCGACCTCAAGGATCATCTGGCCAAGGCTACACTGAAAGTGACTTTTCAGAATACTTCGAATCAATGTTTGGGGGAGCTGGATCAAGTTTTCGACAAGGTGGCAGAGGTGTGAAATACAAAGGACAAGATCTAAATGCAGAATTGAACTTGAATTTACGGGATGCCTATAAAGACTTTCCACAAGTCCTGGACGTAAATGGAAATAAATTAAGAGTTACCATTGCAGCAGGTATTGAAAATGGACAAACCATCAAAATTCCAGGAAAAGGTTCCCCAGGTGCTAATGGCGGGCCAAACGGAGATCTTTACATTAAGATCAACCTAACCTCAGACACCGAATTTCATCGTATGGGAAACAACCTACATAAGAAGGTTGACCTTGATCTTTACACTGCACTTCTTGGCGGGGAGCTAGTCACAGATACGTTTGACGGAAAAGTAAAACTAAAAATCAAGCCTGAAACGCAAAGTGGCATCAAAGTAAAATTAAAAGAAAAGGGATTTCCGATCTACAAGAAAAAGGGAGAGTATGGAGACCTCATCATCACTTTCGCTGTACAGCTTCCTGAAAATCTAACAGAAAAAGAAAAAATATTATTCGAAGAACTTAAAAACCTAAGGTGATATGGAAAATCAAAAACTAGTCTTAGTCGAAACCTTATGCGTTCATTACGAAATCGAAACCTCTTTTTTCGAATCGCTCGAAGAGATCGGATTGATGAGTTTGGTGCGAGAAAGTGATGAAATCTATGTTGCTGAAGAAAAAATGGCCGATCTGGAAAGAGTTCTGAGACTTCGAAAAGAATTGAACGTCAACCTAGAAGGAATTGACGTGATCTTCAATCTATTGGGAAAAGTAGAAGCACTCCAATCAGAGCTCTCAGTAGCCAAACAGCAATTGGATTATCTGAATGAGGGAATTTGATTCTTCGAGAAAAAAATTTGGAATCATATCCTGGGCATCCCCTGCTCATGCATAGCGGTTCAAAAGTACAATCAACAATTTATCGCACCTTCAGGGGTGACGGATTCTCTTTCGAATTTAAAGAATGGGCTTCATCCATTCCTGATACTAATCTTTCAGGACAATACCTTAATCAATCACATACAGAATAATAAAATCTCTTTACGTCTCAGTATTTAACTTTTTAGGCTCTTGGTGATTTGTAGTGGGTAGCATGTAACTAAATTAGTAAAATATTTAATTTTACTAAATGAACAGTAACCAATTATTCGAGATGGCTTTGAGCTTGGAGAAGCCATGGTATATAAAAAATA
>Ga0209491_10001339_pt1 | contig 48652 bp, 43 predicted proteins | sample BON02_FD_187213 | JGI IMG/M metagenome (GOLD analysis project Ga0209491, IMG submission 187213) | Freshwater microbial communities from Lake Bonney liftoff mats and glacier meltwater in Antarctica - BON-02 (SPAdes) (version 2) | ecosystem: Environmental > Aquatic > Freshwater > Ice > Glacier...
AGTTAGATTTTGCACTTTGGACAAGAAAGGCTGTAAAAGAGCTTGTGGAAAGGGAGTTTAAGGTTGTTTTAGCCATCAACACAATGGGCGATTATTTGCGCAAATGGGGCTTTACACCTCAAAAGCCGAAGAAAAAGGCTTATGAGCAATGTGATAAAAAAGTTCAGAAATGGCTTGATGAAGCGTATCCAAAAATCAAGGAAGATGCAAAAACCGAAGATGCAGAAATTCATTGGGGAGATGAAACAGGGGTTAGAAATAACTGCCAACATGGGCGTTCATATGCTCCGAAAGGAAAAACTCCGGTAAAAAAAAGTATGTCTAAACGATTTTCAGTCAATATGATATCAACAGTTACGAACCAAGGTAAAGTCCAGTTTATGATTTATTCCACAAACATGAACTCGCAAAAACTTATTGAATTCATGGAACAATTGATAAAAGGAAGTGAAAAGAAAATATTTTTAATTTTGGACAATTTACGGGTACATCATAGCAAAGTGGTTAAAGAATGGCTCGCAAAGGAAGAAATTAAAGACAAAATAGCAGTTTTTCATTTGCCAGCTTATTCTCCTGAGAAAAATCCGGATGAATATCTGAACTGCGACCTAAAACAAGGATTATCTGCAAAACCATCTACTAAAAATGCGCATAAATTAGAAGAAAATGTAAAAAAATACATGGAAATGCTAGTGGAAAATCCGGCTAGAGTAGCTAAATACTTCAAACATCCAGATATTCAATATGCAGCATAAATTAATTCCGATAAATATCCGTCAGGTTAATAGCACCTTTAAAAGCAAAGATGAGGTCATTGATATTAATGTGGATGACATTGATACGGTTGAGGTTTTAGAAGCACCTGAGCGTTTAGATGCAATCGTTGAATACGTCATCAATAACCACAGCCGTAAAACGCACAACAAGAAGTTTACAGCCATATTTTGTGCCGCCAATGTAAAAACCCTCATAAAGTATTATGAGTTGTTCAAAGCAAAGAAAGCTGAAGGCAAACACGATTTGAATATTGCCACTATCTTTTCATACAGCGCTAACCAGTTAGATGAAGATGCCGTTGGTTTTATTCCTGATGAAGATTTTGAAGATTTTATTGCTGCTGAACCTAAACCAAAATATGATACCAAGCATACAAGGGAAAAGTTAGATGAGTTTATAGGTGATTACAACGGTATGTTTAACACCAACTATTCAACCAATGACTTTTACCCTTATTACAAAGACATTGGTAAGCGTGTAAAAAATAAACAGATTGACATTTTGTTAGTGGTCAATATGTTTTTAACAGGTTTTGATAGCAAACCCTTAAATACCATTTATGTAGATAAGAACTTAAAGTATCATGGATTAATACAGGCATTTTCACGTACCAATAGAATTTTAGATGAACTAAAATCTCAAGGTAATGTGGTATGCTTTAGAAACCTAAAAGAGGCAACTGATGAAGCCATTACGTTGTTCTCAAACAAAGAAGCCATTGAAGAAATTATCATCAAACCTTATGAAGATTATGTTGAGCTGTACAATAGAGCAGTAAACAACTTATTAGCTATTGCACCCACTTATGATAGTGTAAATGAGTTGGAAAGCGAAGATGAAGAAATGGAGTTTGTAAAAGCCTTTAGGGAACTGATGAGGGTAAAAAATGTATTGTCCACGTTTACCGAGTTTAGTTTTGAAGGGTTGCAAATGGATGAGCAAACATTTGAGAACTACAAAAGTAAGTACCTGGACTTATATGAAACTGTAAAGCATGAGAACAAAAAAGAAAAGGTATCAATTCTAAATGATATTGATTTTGAATTGGAGCTTATCATCAAAGATGAAATTAATGTTGCTTATATATTAGGGCTGCTAACCAAATTGTATGGCACTAAACCTAAGGACCGAGAAAAACAACGTGAAGCCATTACTAAATTAATTGATTCTAATACTCAGTTAAGAAGTAAAAAAGCATTGATTGAGAAGTTTATTGATGAGAATTTACCGTTGGTTTCTAATACCGATAATGTAGTGGATGCTTTTGATGCTTATTGGACTACTGAGAAGAAAAAAGCCATAAAAGAATTGAGTAATGCAGAAAACTTAAACTATGAGCAATTGGTTGAGGTTGTGAGCAATTACCTATTCACGCAAAAAGAACCTTTAAGGGATGAGGTTATTGCAGTAATGAATGAAAGACCAAATCTTAAAGAAAGGGCAACAGTATCTGAAAGGGTTATTTCAAAGATTGTTGCATTTGCAGAAACTTTTATTGAAGGGATGGGGTGATAATTGGGCTTAAAGTCTGTAGTTCTGTCAACCACATTGTCAACCGTAAAAATAAAAGCCTTGTAATCAATAATTACAAGGCTTTTTGCGGAGAAAGAGGGATTCGAACCCCCGGTACCTCACAGTACAACAGTTTTCAAGACTGCCGCATTAAACCGCTCTGCCATTTCTCCGTTTTTGAGGAGTGCAAAAGTAGCAGTATTGGAATGAATAATCAAAACATATTTGACTTTTTTTATTTCCTTTTATTACGACCTAACCAACTTTTGTCATGAAGAACAAAATTTTAAATGCATAAGTTAAAGTTTACGATTAGTTTTATTATTATTATTACTATTGCACTATGAAAAATTTAATCATTGCAATTTTATCTTGTGCCTTTATTCTGACAACATCGAATACTAATGGGCAAAGCGCAAAGAAAATCATGAAAAATCTGAATAAACGGATTCTTATTGTACATATTATCAAAGACATAAGCTTAGAGGAAATCAAAACTAAAGATAATTTTAATGATAAAAAGCTTATGGGAAATAATTTGAAATATGAAATTGCTTACAATAAACTATATAATGCCAGTATGAAAAAAATGTTTAATAAAAAAACATGGAAGCATAATGACAGTATTATTTTTCTAACGGGTGATGAAATCAAAAAATTAAAGAATCCTAGCAAGTATTTAATTTTAACCAAGGCGGGTATTGAAAAATATACTGTTAGAAAAGTGTTGAAAGTATCGTCTAGTTATGATGTAACACAATATTTTAGACTTGTAAAGGCTGAAAAAGCAAGGACTGAGAGTGTTTATGGTGGATATAGAAAACCAAATGTTTATACTTTTCGTACGAATAAAAATAAATCTATTTTTACACGTGATCTTTTTGAACTTCAATATAAAAACCCCGATAGAAATTTAATTAAAAGCTTTAGTAAATCTTCTAAATTGGAAAGTGGTGAGTTGAACGTTGATGAAATTGACCAAAATTTATTTGAACTTACAGCCATAGAGTTTGAAGTTTGGACTTCAATAAAGCAATTGAATTATTATGTAGGTAGAGAAGTGGAAAGGCTAAAGTTGAAAAAAAATATTTTAAAAGATGATAGAATAGGGAATGACACCATTTTTGCTTTTTCTTCGGATTTAAAGGGTTTAGACCAAACAGCAGAGGAAAAAGGATTTAATCCAATAGTAAAAGTTAGCAATGTAAATCAAATTAAAAACAGCGATGTGAAGCTAATCTTGTTTTGCTATGATGTAGTTGTAACAAGGACTAATGAAAAAGGACATCAGAGTATCTCTTTTTATGTTCACTACTACTTAATAGACGCTAAGAACGGAATTGTAAAATTTTCGAAATCTAAAAATGATGAAAGAAAAGAACGCAAAATTACAAAAATGACAGAATGGATTATAGATGATTTAATGAAGCAAAAAGAATAGTTTACTTGGATGTTAGGTTTTACATTCTAGTTTTATTAATTATTTAAACTAATTTTATAAGGGTATTAGGAAGAAGTATTGCAACCCAAACACATTTTATGGTAATTATTTTAGACGTTCGTCTAATGGTGCATATCAATAAATTGCTATTAAAATAGGAATTGCTTATTTTTGCACCAGAATTTAACCAGTTGGCCTTAGACAATTTGTTAAATTAAAATAATAATATATGAGAATAACCTTTGATAAATCAACAAACTTTTATGCAACTTTGAGGCAAGAAGTTGAGGCGTATTTCCAAAAAAACAACCTTGAAAAGCACGGTAACAAAGCACTTTACACCAAAACAGCCATTTTGCTATTTTTGTTTGTAGCGTTTTATGTAACCTTAGTTTTTTTTACCCCTGTTTGGTATATTGCCATTCCTTTGGCCATGCTTTATGGAATGAATTTGGCTTTCGTAGGGTTTAACATCATGCATGATGCCTGCCATGAAAGTTACAGTAAAAATCCTAAAGTAAATTATATTCTGGGTTTAAGCATGAACCTTTTGGGTAGCAATGCTTTCATTTGGAAAACGAAACACAATACTGTTCATCATACCTACACCAATATTGATGGGGTAGATGATGATATTTTAAAAATCCCTATTTTTCGTTGGGCAAAAACGCAACCTTTAAAAAAGGCGCACAAATTTCAACACATCTATGCTTTTATCTTATACATGTTAGCACCTATTTTATGGGTATTTGTTACCGATTTTGTAAAATATTTTCAGCGCAGTGTAGGGCCCGTTCCATTGCCAAAGGTTACGACCAAGGAAAAAACAATTTTTTGGATTAGCAAGTTGTTCTATGTAGGATTTTATATTGTAATCCCTTTAATGTTTGTGGATCTAGTTCCATTTTTGATTGGCTATTTTGTAATGAATGCCGTTTTTGGATTAACCCTTTCATTGGTTTTTCAATTAGCCCATGTGGTTGAAAACACCCATTTTTATGAAGCTAACAATGAAGAGCATCAACTAGATATTAAAGATGAGTGGGCGCTTCAACAACTTAAAACCACTTCTAATTTTGCAACCAACAACAAACTGATTAGCTGGTGCTTAGGTGGTTTAAACTACCAAGTAGAACATCATTTATTTACAAGGGTAAGCCATGTTCACTATCCTGCGGTAAACAAAATTGTAATGAATGTTTGCAAAGATTTAGGAATTCCGTACAATGCTTATCCAACCATGTGGCAAGCCTTTAAATCTCACATGCGCTATGTAAAGCACATGGGGAATGTTGCTTAGCCAAGACTTAAGCATTGAATTGCTTATTGTCAATGGTCTAGTTGTAATTTTAGTTATTGCATTGGTTTTTACCTTTGTTTACTTTATTTACTACGTTTTTTTTCAGAAATTTTTCCATAAACAGTTTTTTCATAAAGATCCGAAAATAATTAAGGAGGGTTTTGAATTATTGTATTATACCCCTTTTTTTAAGGCATTGGATGTAAAAGGCAAGGAGCAATTGGTTAACAACGCCAATAAACTGCTTATCAATACTAGTTTTGTAACAGATACAGGTCAAAAACTTGAGAAGTCCCAATCCTTTAAAATAGCATTGGTTTTAGCAATGGTGGCATTGGGGCTTGAAAAAGGTACGCATTATGATGCGCTAATAAGAGTGGTAGTGTATAAGGATGTTTTTTTCTCTAAGCGAGCCGATGCTTATGTGCGTGGACTAAGTACCAGCAATGTTTTGTTTCTTTCATGGAAAGATTTTGAATATGGTTTTTTGCACATGCATGATCGTTACAATGTTGGCATTCATGAGGCAGCTCATTTATTGACATTATGTGGCTATGTTAGAATTGGAGTTACCCGTGATGCTTGGACAGTTCTAGCCAATCAATTTATCAATGATAAGAACCATAACAATGGTAGCCAAGGTATTTTTAGAGCGTACGCCTTTGCTAATCTTAATGAGTTTTGGGCTTGTTGTGTTGAGCAATTCTATGAAACTCCTGCAGAATTTAGTACAGCGCATTCACAGCTCTATGATGCTACCAAAAATAAGTTAGGGTTTTCGCAAAAAAAAGAGGCTACCTTACGTTATGGTAGCCTCTTGCCTAAGTTATAAATGAAAGCGTTTAGTTTTTAACGACTCTCTCGGTAAATATTTTACCCTGCTTATCCTTTAAAAGCATTATATAAACACCATTTGGAGCATCAAGATTGATGTAATAATATTGATTTTCACTGTTTTCAATAGCCTGTGTCATAATCAATTTTCCTTCTAAATTTACAACGGTTATTTCGGATAAATTCATATCTGAATGTATTTCTATCGTTTCATTGTGCGAAGGATTAGGGTAAATTTGGAAAAACTTACCTGAAACAACATCCAATCCAACGCGTCCAACATTTACTTCTAAGATAATGGTATCCTTGCAGCCATATAGGTTGTCAACAATTAATTGAATATTGTAAATACCCGCATTAGGGTAAGTATAGTTAACAATAGCACCAGTTTTTGTTACGCCATTCCCCATATCCCAATTATAGCTGGTATTGTTAGGGTTGGTCAAAGCAGTATAAGTTGCAGTTAACGCAGAAACAGAAAAAGTGAATCCAGCTGCTGGTTTTGGATTTACCGTAGCGGTAATGGGGGAAAAATAACTTTTACATCCTTTAAAACTTGTTTGGTAAAAATAGGTTTTGGTACCAAATAATTGAGATGTGGTATATTGTTGCAATGCATGAAAGCTAGTACCAGTAAGTGTATCAGTAAACCAATTAACTTCTCCAAATCCTATTTCTACGGCTAAATTGGCTATTTGTTTTGCACAAATCGTTTCTTCTTTTAATTTAGTAGGAGTAGGGGCTTTGTTGACTACCGCTTGTGCAAACCAACTTGCTTTGCTTGTACAGCCTAAATAACTACTCCTTAAATAATATTTTGTAGTCGTTGTTGGTTTGGTCAGTGTAAGATTAGTTCCTATAAAAACTGCACTTTGGGCTGTGTCTATAAACCAACTCAATGTCCCTTTTCCTATCTGCGCATTTAAACTGGCATTGCTACCAAAACAAATTTCATCATCCATAATATTTTTAGGAGCATCAAAATGATTAACCCTAATTTTAATAGGTACTCTAGAACTTCCGCATATACCATTCCATGCATCAGCGTAAAAAGTAAATAAACCCTCTGCATTCGGAGTAAAAGAATAAGTGTTGCTCTGTGCCAAAACAGATCCTCCGGAAGCTGAATCGAACCAGCGTACCATATCAGAACCGTTAGCGGCAGCACTCAATGTTATACTGCCAGCATCTTGCAAACAAAGCGTAGTATCATTGCTTACTGCAGGAGCAGAGGGCGCAAAACTACTACCAACAGAAACAGTAACAGCTGTCCTTTTAGGCAAAGTACAATTACCATTGCCCACCTCGGCATACAAAACAGTATCTTTTGTTAAAGGTCCAATTGCTAGTACAGGCCCAGTGTAAAACGATGAGCCACCAACACTATCTTTAAACCATGTTGTGGTACCGATATCCGAACTAACTTCTAAATTAGCATTGGCACCAGAGCAGATAGAATCATTTTTTATACGCGTAATTTTAGGATACTCATTGACCAAAATTGTTACAATATTTTTGTTGCTTTTACAATCCAAATTGTTAGTTTGAACATAAAATGTATCATTTTTTAATGCAGGGTTCTGCGTATAATTTAATCCAGTAAAGTTAGGAGTAGTATCTGTTAAATTTTTATACCAAGCGTAATTTTCTTGTTGATATTGGGTAATTGTTAATCCAGCACTATCCCCATTGCAAGTATTGCTTATTCCTTTGGGAATAGGAGGAATAGGTGAGTATTTTACCAAAATATCAGTAGTGTCTCTACAAGCAGCACCTCCTAATCTGTAATGAAATAAGGAAGATTCAAGTCGGACGCCATAGTTTTTTCTAATGGGGTATTTAGCTCCACCGTCAATACTGTTATAGCTGCTAAAAGGGGCTGTAGTGTCATTATACCACCTGTAACAAAATCGCTCTAAATTATAGGCAACATAGCGATTATAAAACTTGTTTCCAACGGCACTTTTTCCAGCAAGGTTTATAAATTTTACACTATCTCCTAGTTTATAACATTGGTTTTTTACCAAAAAATTAGTTTTAAACGAAGCTTGAACATGAGGATAAAAAGAAAAATCCGCATCGAGTGTCGTGCCGCCCACATTCAAATTTAAACCTCTGTACCAAGTACCTGATATACTTGCACCACTTAAATTTTCGAGATTACCATCTCCATTGTTCCAACTGTTCATAATAATAGCAAGGTTGGAGGTATCGGTATTGGTTACTACTAAAACATAATCAAAATTAACTGTAATCGAAGTTTTGAAAGTAGCATGTTTTGCTAAATTTGCCAGTTGTCCACCACCAAATGTTGAATCAATTGTTAAGGTATCTGCCCTTAAAGGAGACCCAGTAGGTAGGGAGTCCAAACCTGCCTTATATATTTTGCATATAACTTTTACTTTTTGAGAGCGAGCAGCGCTACTCATCCATGCAAAAAAAGTAAAGCCCTTTACAACAATACTGTCTGGCGAACCATAGAATTGACTTGCACTGTTATTGCTATTAAAATTAAGTGCTTGGTAGGCACTGGTTTTTGTTACCGGATATTCCGCAGTATCTGTACCACAAACTACAGGACTACTTGAACGAAAAACATTATTGGTACTTGGCGCACTTGCCACTGGGCCTTTGATAGTTGCTTGGACTTCTGCTAGTTGAGCATTTGCCAAATTACTAATCAAAAGAACTAAAGTAATTGTAAAGATTTTTTTCATATAACTCTGGTTTTAATGGATTACTTGAATTTTGTGGTCATAGATTTGACCAGCTAGTGTTTTAATGAGCATGGTGTATATACCTGTTGCTAAATTTGCTGTATTTATTGCGGTGTTAACAGTCTTAGAAGCGGGTTGGTCCACTAAAACCTGACCCGAAATAGAAATAAGTTGAACATTAAACTGAACGAAATTGGGATTGATGATATTTATTTCATGGTTTGTAGGGTTGGGGTAGATAGATAAAAGTCCTTCAATAATACTACTGTTGCCAGCCACATTATCATCTTTTACTACAATATCAAAATCATTGACATCTTGCCGGAAAGTTTGCTTAAAACTACCGCCAGCAGTTGCTTTTACAAGTACTTCAATTACCAAAGGGTAGTTTCCGGCACTTCCATTAGGTGTAGTTCCAAATATATTGATACAACCAGTTTTAAGGCTAGGAAATCTGCAATTGGGAGGATTGCAGACATACGATAAACCACTAGGAAGACCAGTTATGCGTTCAATTATTATAGAATCAATGGTGGCACTAATGCCCTGAAATGAAGTATCTCTCTTACTGTATGCCTGAATGGTCATGCTATAAGCTAATTGTTCCGTAGCAGTATCCAACTTATCGGGGTAATATCCATGTTGATTTATAGTAACATCCGGAGTGCATGATTGACCTATTAACGCCCCTGAACATAAGGAAAGAAAAGAAATCAAAAGAAAAGTTATGGTTAAGTTTTTCATTGTTATTTAGTATTTGGTTTTAATTGGTGAAACAATTATCGAAGTAAGCAAATAATTTTCACTATTCCAAATTTTCTTATGTCATAAAAAATAATGTATTTAATACTAAACCGCCCGAGATTTTATTAAACTATTTTTTTTATCCAAATTAGGAGCATGGGCTACTTTAATAATGCTAAAAATAGTATTATTGCAATGATGATTAGGCGATACTTTGCAAACTGCCATTGATTTGATAATAAAGATGAATGAAAAAATATAAAGCTTTAAAATTTATTATACCGGTCATAATTTTAGGGCTTCTGCTCAGCTTTTTGGGATTTTCTTTCTACTATAAACATTTTTTAAATCAAAATGTATCCATATCAGCCGATAAAGAATATTTATACCTTTATAGAAAATCAAATACCCAAGATGTAATCAATCAACTGATTGCTATTGATGCCATTAAAGATACTGCTGAATTATACGCCTTTATGATTCGCAAAAACTATCAGGGAAGAAATATTGTTCCAGGAAAATACAAACTCAGCTCCGGCTGGACCAACAACCGCCTTATTGATCACCTTAGGGCTGGAAATGGTAAGATAGATACAAGGTTGATTATTACTCAAGCCCGCAATTTAAAGCATTTAGCAAGACAACTGGCAAGAGAGGTATTGTTAGATTCTGCCAAGATTTATGATTTTATTAGCAATAAAGACAGCATGCTAACCTATGGTTTTAATAAAGAAACACAAATTTGTATGTTTATTCCTAATACCTATTTTGTTGATTGGGATATTACGCTGAAAGAACTTTCGGAAAGGATATACGATGAATATCAAAAATTTTGGACACCAGAACGTTTAGAAAAAGCACAAGCTGTACAGATGTCTAAAACTGAAGTTATTACTTTGGCAAGTATCGTTTATTGGGAAACCAAAATGGCAGAAGATATTCCTGTGGTTGCCGGTGTTTATATGAACCGTTTGAGACTAGGCATGCCTTTGCAAGCTGACCCAACCCTTATTTTTGCTTTGGATGATTATTCTATCAAAAGAGTTTTGAATATTCACAAACAAGTAGAATCGCCCTACAATACTTATAAATACAATGGATTGCCACCAGGACCAATTTTAATTCCACCGATTAAGTACATTGACGGTGTTCTAAATTATGCCAAACACAGCTATATATTTTTTGTAGCCAAAGAGGATTTTAGCGGATATAGCAATTTTTCTGAAACCTATGCGGAGCATCAAGCCTTTGCCAAAAAATACAGGAACGCTTTTAAAGAGCGGTTTGGAAATAAATAATTACTGTACCAGAACCCTATAAACTCCCTCTGTATTGCTTGTACTTAGTTTAATTAAATAAATACCTTGAGGCAATTTGCTATCAATAATTATACTGTTAGCATTGGTATATTCTTTATGCAACAGCAGCCTACCATTCAAATCAAATAAACTCATTTTTACAGATTCTAATAACTTTGCTAAAGTGATTTCAAAGGTACCATTATTAGGGTTTGGACTGATTTGAACACTCGTCTCAAATGCTAAAGAGTTGATGCCTAAACTAAGATGGTTATAGCAAGAAGAGGTGTCCGTACAACCATTTTCTTTAACCTCTAAAGCATATTGACCCGTAGCTTTAGCAGAAAACAAAGCGTTGGTTTCATTTTGAATAGGTGAATAAATATTGTTATTGCAACTCATCCATTGAAAAGTACCCGTTGCGGAAGATGCTATAAAATTATTACCCTGTCTGGTGTAATTTTTATTGGCATTGTTGATGGTAAGATTAATGGTTAGAAAAGAATCACATTCATTGCTATTTTTTATGGTGTCCTTGTAGCTACTAGATGTTAACCACACGTATTTTTTACTTGGGGAGAGGTAGCTTTTACAGGCAGTTACATTTATGGTTGCAGCACTTGAACTGTTAATTACTAAATTTATAGTCATAAAAGAATCACATCCTTGCTGATTTTTAATGGTGTCTTTGTATGTTCCATTGTTAGCCCATGTATATTTGCCACTAGGGGAGGTGTAAACTCCACAACTTGAAACATTAACATTACTAGAAGTGCTGTTGTTTATAGCGAGGTAAATAGTCATAATAGAATCACATCCGTTGGCAGAAGGAATCGTATCTAATTTAGTTCCTGATGTTGTCCAAATATATTTTCCACTTGGGGAAATATAGCTGTTGCAGGCAGTTTGGTTAAATGCTGAAGTTTGACTTTTATTAATTGTTAAATTGATGGTTAAAACCGAGTCGCATCCAGTGGATGTGGGTAGTGTATCCGAAAAAATACCGCTTGCAGTCCAAGTATAATTGCCACTCGGTGAAGTGTATGAGTTGCACGCTAAGGCAGAAAAAGTGGTGAATTTATTTTTGTTTACTGTTAAATGAATGGTATAAATAGAATCGCAAAAATTTTGGGGTATCGTGTCCAGATAAGTCCCAGAGGCAGTCCAAGTATATTTTCCACTTGGGCTTACCAATTGATTACATACAGTTATAGTTCTTGTGTCTCGAGCTTTAAGAATAGTTAGGTTAATGGTTAAAAAAGAGTCTTTTGAATAACAGGATGAAACACCATTAACAGTATCCAAGTATGTGCCAGAATTAGTCCAGATTACTTTTCCACTAGGTGCTTTAAAACTATCACAGGCGGTTACTTTTAATGTTCTATGATTGACTAATTTTAGGTTAATAACTAAGAAAGAATCACATCCCTTGGGTCTAAAAATTGTATCCCTATAAGTACCTGGTTGATACCAAATATGTCTTCTGCTTGGAGACTTCAAGCTATCGCATACCGTATAATTTAAAGTATCCAGAGTGGGGCAGGTAGATCTGATATATGTAAAACCACCGCCAGTACCTCCTTGTGACCATGCCGTAAATTTAACATCTATATAAATGGAGTCTGAAATTAAATGCAAACACATGTCTTTCCCAACAGAACCTGGGGGGTTATTTAATACAGCATTTTCCCAATCACTAAAAGAAAGGGTTTTCCAATCTTTAGCTTTACCTAATGCCCATTCAGTATTAGTTGGGGAAGAGTTATTGGTATAACCTGTTTCTGTTTTAATATTATAAAGCCCTTGACTACTGCCCCTCGTTATCCAAATTGTATCAGTTATCCTGTCTTGGTTTACCGCCAGGGCAGTATTGGCATTGTCCGCTTTACTGAAGGTAGTATTTGGACCACGCCAAACTGTTTGTGCTTGTGTAAAATTAAATGTGAAAAAAACAATTACACTAAGAAGGGTTAATTTTATTTTCATAACATTTATCGTCTTTATTTCATTACAAACATACAAAAAAGATTTGATTCAATATTTTGTGTCATATAAAATTACCTGTAAAATTAATTTTGAATACAAAACTCTACAAGCCTATATATTATGTTAGTTAAATACGAGTTTGAGATTTTGAATTTACTACGTTCTTAATTTGTCATGAAACCTTGTTAGAGAGTTCTCTCAATTTTAATTTGATGCTCAACAAAGAACTATTAAATCATGTGAAAAAGCTTTCGCCTGCCTCCATTAGCCTTGAATGTTATATTTGCTTAATAATTTTCGTTTTGCTAAATCATCGTACAAATATTCGTTGGTAATTATTCTTGTAAACTGATCGCTATAAAATGTATTGGGATTGGGTCATTTTTTTTGTTCTGATGTTTTTTCATTTTTACACGTTTTTTATGCAATCCTACTTCATAACAAGATATTTTTTAAGCAGCTGAGTTAATCCTCTATAATTGTAGAGAAGTCAATTTTTCGACAATTTTTATATACTTTTGGGTATAAATTAATTTATACTTTTTAGTATTAATTAAAAAACAATGTGTACATTTGTGCCGTAGAATTATTTTAAATACCTAAAATACATGGTTAATTTTAAAACATTTAAACAATGAAAATAACAGCACAGGACGAGTATGGTTTAAGAATATTGGTGCGAATTGCAAAGTGCAAGGAGAACACTGGCTTAAGCATCCCTCAGCTCAGCGAAGCGGAAGGGCTATCACAACCCAATGTTTCCAAATTAACCAGAATGCTTCGCATGAAGGGCTTGATTAACAGCACCAAAGGACATGTTGGGGGATATGTACTTGCCAGACCTGCTGCCGATATTACGGTGAATGATGTTTTGAACGCTTTAGGTGGGCGATTGTTTGACGAAACATTTTGTGCCAGTCATGCGGGAGTACTAAAATTGTGCACGAGCTCTGTTGATTGTTCTATTCGTTCACTTTGGTCAATGGTGCAATCTACCATTGACCTGCTACTGGATAAGATAACGCTGGCAGATTTATCGAACAATGAAAAGGAGGCTGCTTGTACTTTCCAAAACTTATTTGATAAAATACCCATTGATGTGGCACATAAAAAATAATTATTAAAAATAAAAAATAAAATGATAACAGTTTCAGAAAATGCAAAACAACATGCGTTAAGTTTAATAGCAAACGAAAATAGCCCAGAAGGAACATTTATACGTGTAGGTGTGGATGGCGGTGGTTGTTCAGGTCTTACTTACAATCTGGTGTTCGATAATGCTGTTACAGAAGGCGATCAGATTTTTGAAGACAAAGGAATAAAGATTGCTGTTGACAAAAAAAGCTTTTTGTATTTAATAGGCACAGAGCTAGATTATGTGGGAGGCTTAAACGGAAAAGGCTTTGTGTTTGTCAATCCGAACGCAAGCAGAACCTGTGGATGTGGAGAGTCCTTTGGCGTTTAAATTTATGTTTAAGGTTGGAAGGTTAGAAAGGTGAAAAAATAATAAAAAATGGCAATAATAATTACAGAGGAATGCATTAATTGTGGCGCTTGCGAACCGGAATGCCCAAATAATGCCATCTACGAAGCAGGTGCTGAATGGCGTTTTTCTGATGGGACATTAATAAAAGGAATGTTTACCGGAAAAAGCGGATTGACTGCTGATGCAGACGAATTGGAAACACCTGTATCCAATGAAGTCTATTATATAGTAGCTGATAAATGCACAGAATGTGTTGGTTTTCATGATGAGCCACAATGTGCTGCGGTTTGTCCTGTAGACTGTTGTGTAGATGATGAAAACTGGCGCGAAAGCACAGAAGAATTATTGGCAAAAAAAGACACCTTACATTTAGTTAATTAGTATTGAAAGTTGAAAGGTTGAGAAAGTTGAAAGGTTAAAAGGTTGAAAAGTTGGAAAGTTGAAAGGTAAAGGGTTGAGAAAGTTGAAAAATTGAAAAGTTTCTTGCAAAACATTTCAACTTTAAAACATTCCAACAATATTAAAACATAAATAAAATGAACGAAATTATAGAAAAAAAAATAAGTACGGATTACAAATACGGTTTTGTTACCGATATCAAAGCCGATAACGCACCGAAAGGGTTGAATGAAGATATTATACGCTTTATTTCTGCAAAAAAAACCGAACCCGAATGGATGTTAGCCTATCGCCTAAAGGCTTTTCGACATTGGTTAACAATGGAAGAGCCAGACTGGGCTCATGTTTCTTATGAGAAGCCTAACTATCAGGATATTATTTATTACTCAGCTCCAAAACCGAAAAAAGTATTAAACAGTCTAGATGAAGTGGATCCTGAATTGTTGAAAACATTTGAAAAACTTGGTATTTCAATCTTAGAACAAGAACGCCTTTCGGGGGTAGAAAATAGAGTAGCACTTGATATTATTGTGGACAGTGTTTCGGTAAAAACAACTTTTAAAGAAACATTGGCTGAAAAAGGAATTATTTTTTGTTCGTTTGGCGAAGCAATTCAAGAGCATCCAGAATTGGTAAAAAAATATATGAACACAGTTGTTCCATATACTGATAATTTTTTTGCGGCATTGAACTCCGCTGTGTTCACTGACGGCACGTTTTGTTATATTCCAAAAGGCGTTCGTTGTCCGATGGAACTTTCAACATATTTCAGAATAGAAGCAGCAGGCACAGGTCAGTTTGAACGTACCTTAATAATAGCCGATGAAGGTTCGTACGTGAGTTACCTCGAGGGCTGCACGGCACCGATGCGTGATGAAAATCAATTACACGCAGCCGTTGTGGAACTTGTAGCACATAAAGATGCGGAAATAAAATACAGCACGGTGCAAAACTGGTATCCAGGAGATAAAGATGGTAAAGGCGGCATTTTTAATTTTGTTACCAAACGAGGTATTTGTTTAGAAGACAACTCTAAAATCTCTTGGACACAAGTAGAAACAGGTTCTGCAATTACCTGGAAATACCCATCGGTAATTTTAAAAGGTGATAATTCGGTTGGCGAATTTTATTCTGTCGCGCTTACCAATAACTATCAGCAAGCCGATACAGGAACGAAAATGATCCACCTAGGAAAAAACACTAAAAGCACTATTATATCAAAAGGAATTTCGGCAGGCTTTAGCAACAACAGTTATAGAGGTTTGGTGCGCATTGCAAAAAGGGCAACCAACGCACGTAATTTTTCGCAATGCGATAGTTTATTGATGGGTCCAACATGCGGAGCACATACATTTCCGTACATTGAAATAAAAAACAATACCGCCATTGTAGAGCACGAAGCAACAACTTCAAAAATTGGTGAAGACCAGCTATTTTATTGCAAACAAAGGGGAATCGATAATGAAAAAGCCATTGGTTTAATTGTAAACGGCTATTGCAAAGATGTATTAAATCAATTACCAATGGAGTTTGCGGTTGAGGCACAAAAATTATTGGCGGTTTCGCTGGAAGGATCAGTAGGATAAAAAAATTAGAAAGCAGGAAGGCTAGAAGGTTAAAAGGTTAGAAAGTTGGAAGGTTAGAAAGTTGAAAAATTAGAAAGCAGGAAGGTTGGAAAGTTAAAAATTGGACACGCATCAACTTTAAAACTTTAAAAAAAAAATATATGGCAAAAGTTGATAAAATAGAGGATATCGTTGTATGGCAATTAGCAATAGAATTGACAAATGCTATCTATACCGTTACTAACAATACTGTTTTTAATAAAGATTTTGCTTTAAGAGATCAGATAAGAAAGTCAGCAATATCAATTCCTTCAAACATTGCTGAAGGTTTTGAAAGAAATAGCACAAATCAATTTTTATATTTTTTAGTTATAGCAAAAGGTTCTGCAGGAGAGCTAAGAACACAATTATTAATTGCAAAAAATCAGAATTATATCAGCCAATCAGAATTTGAAAAAATAAATAAAGACGCCTTAGCAGTAAGTAAAAAATTAGGCGCTTTTATAACTTACCTCAAAGAATTTAAACTAAAACAATCCCAAAACCCTAAACTACAACAACCATAAAAATTAAAAAAATGTTATCAATAAAAAATTTACATGCGTCAATTGACGGAAAAGAAATTCTGAAAGGAATAAACTTAGAAATAAAAGCTGGTGAAGTACACGCTATTATGGGGCCGAACGGTTCGGGAAAAAGCACATTGGCAGCGGTGCTTGCAGGGCGTTCAGAATTTGAAATTACAGAAGGTGAAGTAATCTATAATGGTATAGATTTATTGGAACTGTCCCCTGAAAATAGAGCCAGAGAAGGTGTGTTTCTTGCATTTCAATACCCCATTGAAATTCCAGGAGTAAGCAATGTTAATTTTTTGAAAACCGCCATTAACGAAATTCGTGCATACAAAGGTTTGGAACCAATGGCCGCAAAAGATTTTTTAATGATGCTTAAAGAAAAGCAAAAGTTAGTTGAGCTGGACGGTAAACTTACCAGTCGCTCTGTAAATGAAGGTTTTAGCGGTGGTGAAAAAAAACGCAATGAAATATTTCAGATGGCCATGCTTGATCCAAAACTTGCCATACTTGATGAAACCGATAGCGGGCTTGATATTGATGCACTGCGCATTGTTGCCAACGGAGTAAACAAATTGAAATCGAAAGATAACGCAACCATCATTATCACACACTATCAGCGGTTGCTGGATTATATTATACCTGACTTTGTTCACATATTATACAACGGGAAAATTGTAAAATCAGGACACAAAGAATTGGCTTTAGAGTTGGAAGAAAAAGGATATGATTTTATTAAAGAAGAAGTAGAAGCATAATTTATTTGATAAACAAAATGGAAACAGTTATTAAAACAAGTACGATAAAAGATCAATTAATTTTTGAATTTGAGACATCAAAATTATTTTTGTTTGGCAACACAAAACTGCGCGAACAAGCTATGGAAAGCTTTTACAAACTTGGCATTCCAAACTATAAGCACGAAGAATATAAATACACCCAAATAGATGTATTGCTGAAAGGGGAATTTGATTTTTCGGCAAATAAAAACTGTAGTGATGAGCAAATTGAACACATAAAATTTTTAAAAGATGCGTATATTGTAATTATCGAAAACGGTGTTTTTGTTGAAGGATTATCAAATTTACAGAACCTCCCCAAAGGTTTAACGATATGCAGTTTAGTTGATGCAGAAAAAAGCGATTCGCCTGTTTTTGAAAAACATTATGCACAATATGCTGATGTAAATGCTGACCCATTTATTGCATTAAATACTGCAATGAATAAAGATGGCGTTTTTATTCATGTTGCAAAAAATGTGATAATTGAAAAACCGATACATATTATTCATGTTTCAACCGCCTCCCAAAACACTATTATTCATCCTCGCAATTTAATCGTTGTAGATGAAAATGCACAAGCAAAAATTATTGAGTCGTTTGAAACAATTGATTCTACGGCAAAAATATTCAACAACGCATTAACAGAAATTGTAGTCGATGAACGCGCTATTGTGGATCATTATAAAATTCAAGATGAAAACACCCGCCTTAAAGACGGGCAGGATTTGGGTTATTTGATGAATACCACACAAGTAATTCAAAAGACACAAAGCGTATTTTCTACCCATACCTTTACATTGAGTGGCACATTGGTTCGCAATAACTTAACGATAGTGATGGACGGGGAACATATTGAATCTCATTTGAATGGATTGTATTTAACTGCAGGAAATCAAATGGTTGACAACCATACTTTGGTAGATCATCGCAAGCCAAATTGCAATAGTAACGAGCTTTACAAAGGCATTATTGATGGAAAATCAACAGCTACTTTTAATGGAAAAATCTTTGTGAGAAAAGATGCGCAAAAAACAAATGCATTTCAATCAAACAAAAATATTTTATTGAGTGAATCCGGGACCATCAACACAAAGCCCCAATTAGAAATTTATGCAGATGATGTAAAATGTTCGCACGGTGCATCGACAGGAAAGCTGGATGAAGACAAAATATTTTATCTCCGAGCCCGTGGATTAAGCCCGGAAAGCGCTAAAAAATTATTGATGCACGCATTTGCTTCGGAAGTTGTAAACACGGTTAAAATTGAGCCTTTGCAAGAATACATTGAAGGGAAGATTTTTAAAGTATTTGAATAATTAAAAAGTTGGAAGGTTGAAAGGTTCGAAAGCTGGAAGGTTGGAAGGTTCGTAAGTTGAAAAGTTGGGAGGTTGAAAGGTTAGAAAGTTAAAAAGTTGGCAAGTTGGGAGGTTAGAAAGTTAGAAAGTTGGCAAGTTGAGAGGTATCTTACAAAACATTAAAACATTATAACATTGCAACATTAAAACTTTAAAACAATAAAAAAACAATAAAAAAACAGTAAAAAAAAATGGAAACCATTATAAAAAATAACACCCTTGATATTGAAAAACTTCGTCAGGACTTTCCTATCCTTTCTAAAAAGGTAAATGGCAAACCTCTGGTGTATTTAGACAATGGAGCAACTACACAAAAACCTAAACAGGTAATTGATGCCATTAGCAATTATTACCAAACACAAAATGCCAATGTACACCGTGGGGTGCATCAATTAAGTCAAGAGATCACCGTTGCTTATGAGAATGCCCGTGTTACTGTTCAAAAACATTTGAATGCAACCTTGCCGCAAGAAATTATTTTTACCAGTGGCACTACTGAAAGCATCAATTTGGTAGCAAACTCATTTGGAAAAAAATATATAAAATCAGGCGATGAAATCATTATTAGTGAGATGGAGCATCACAGTAATATAATTCCGTGGCAGATACTTTGTGAGGAGAAAGGCGCTGTATTAAAAGTAATTCCGATCAATGAAAAAGGAGAATTACTTATTGATGAATACAAAAAACTACTGTGCGTCAAAACAAAAATGGTAGCTGTTACACATATTTCAAATACCCTTGGAACCATTAATCCAGTAAAAGAGATTATTGCACTTGCCCATGAAAAAAACATTCCTGTATTAATTGATGGCGCTCAGGCTTTGCCTCACATAAAAGTAGATGTACAATCCTTAGATGCAGATTTTTATTGCTTTGGCGGTCATAAAATATTTGCACCATCAGGTGTTGGAATACTTTATGGAAAAGAAAAATGGTTAAATGAAATGCCTCCGTATAAAGTGGGAGGCGGTACCATAAAAACGGTCACGTTTGAAAAAACAGAATATGCTGATTTGCCTTTAAAATTCGAGGCAGGAACTCCGAATATTGAAGGCGGTATAGGGTTAGCAGCAGCAATTGACTATGTAAATGAAATTGGCTTAGAAAAGATTGGTGCTTATGAAAACGAACTCTTAGCGTATACCACCACTAAGCTTTCGGCTATTGAAGGACTGAGAATTATAGGCACGGCAAAAGAAAAAGCAAGTGTTATTTCCTTTATAATTGAAGGAATTCATCCATTGGATATCGGAACAATATTAGACAAACAAGGTATTGCTGTGCGCACTGGTCACCATTGCACACAACCGCTGATGGAACATTTTGGCATACCAGGCACCATACGTGCTTCATTTGTATTTTACAATACGAAAGCAGAAATTGATGCGCTGTTGAATGGAATACAGAAAGCAATTAAAATGTTAAAATAGGAATGGTTAAAAAGCTAGAAGGTTAGAAGGTTAAAAGGTTAGAAAGTTGGAAAGCTGGAAAGCTGGAAAGTTGTAAAGTTAAAAAATAAATAAAGATGAAGATAGCAGAGATAGAAAATGAAATAGTTGAAGAGTTCGAGTTATTCGGTGACGACTGGGAAGGCAAGTACGAGCATCTGATTGATTTGGGAAAACATTTGCCTTTGATTGAGAAACAATACAAAACCGATGACAGATTGATAAAGGGTTGTCAGAGCAAAGTGTGGTTGCATTCAGAATTGAAAGACGAAAAAGTTGTTTTTACAGCCGACAGCGATGCAATTATTACGAAAGGAATTGTAGCGTTAATGATAAGAGTTATATCAGGGCATACAGCAGATGAAATTATAAATGCACAATTTGAATTTATTAATAAAATAGGATTGATAGAGCACCTGTCGCCTACTCGTAGTAATGGTTTAGTAAGTATGATAAAACAAATGAAATTGGATGCACTTGTATATAGGCAGTTAGAAAGTTAGAATGTTGTAAAGTTGAAAAGTTGGGAATAACCTTACAACTTTATAACCTTTAAACCTGACAACCCTAAAACCTTAAAATAAAAAATATTAAAATAAAAAAATGGCAGCAATAATAATTACACAAAATACGGAGCTTACACAAAAGGCTATCGACATGCTTAAAACTTGTTACGACCCGGAAATACCCGTTGATATTTGGGAGTTAGGTTTAATTTACGAACTCACTATTGATAAAGAAAACAACCTCACGATGCTCATGACTTTAACCTCACCAAATTGTCCGGTAGCTGAAACAATGCCACCTGAAACAGAACAAAAATTGCGTGAAATAGAAGGGGTTAAATCAGCAAAAATAACAATGACTTTTGAACCACCCTGGGGAAAAGAAATGATGAGTGAGGAGGCACAACTCGAATTAGGATTTATGTAATATGGAAAACGAACTCATAAATAAAGTAGCTTTAAGTGGCATCATCACTATCAATCTTGAAGATTTTTACCCTTCAGGCGAACGGGTATTGTTCGATATAAAAGAGCAATTATTTCAAGGTTTGATATTGAAAGAAAAAGACTTTAGGGAATTTGTTAAGAATGAAGACTGGAGTAAATACAGAGATCAATACGTTGCACTAATTTGTTCAACTGATGCCATTGTGCCAACTTGGGCATATATGCTATTGGCAATACAGTTAGAGCCTCATGTAAAAAAAGTTGTGTTCGGTGATTTAGAAACAATTGAAACAGTTTTGTATAATGAGATACTTAACAAACTAGATATCAATGATTACAAAGATGCCCGCGTGGTTATAAAAGGCTGTGGCAATCTGCCTGTGCCTAAAGCTGCTTATGTTGAAATTACCAGGCTTTTACGCCCGGTGGCAAAAAGCATCATGTATGGCGAAGCTTGTTCTATGGTTCCTTTATACAAACAGCCTAAACAAATACATTAAACAACTTGAATAAAAAATTGATAAGAATGAAACTACAAAACGTTAGTCAAAAATTGATCAGTTCTCATCTTATTTCCGGTGAGATGAATCCCGGAACCGAAATCGGGTTGAAAATTGATCAGGTATTATTACAAGATGCCACAGGCACATTGGTAATGCTGGAATTGGAAGCATTTAATTTAAATAAAATCAAACCGGAGGTCGCAGTCCAGTATGTAGATCATAATCTGCTTCAAACGGATTATAAGAATATGGATGACCATCTATTTCTTCAGTCTGCAGCGGCACGTTTTGGATTCTGGTTTAGCAGATCAGGAAATGGAATTAGCCATGTAGTGCACATGGAACGGTTTGGAAGGCCAGGCAAAACGCTGCTGGGTTCAGACAGCCATACTCCTGCCGGAGGCGGTATTGGAATGCTTGCCATCGGTACAGGCGGATTGGATGTAGCGCTTGCTTCCGCAGGTGAACCGTATTTTGTTAAAATGCCAAAAGTGATGGGTATCAAACTCATTGGGAAGTTACCCGACTGGATAAGCGCAAAAGACGTGATTTTAGAAATGCTTCGCAGGTTTGATGTGACCGGAGGACGTGGATATATATTAGAATATTATGGACCTGGTCTGAAATCTCTGAGTGCTTGGGACCGTCATGTTATCGCCAATATGGGAACAGAGACAGGCGCTACAACTTCCATATTTCCTTCTGATGAAATCACCCGTAAATTTCTTAAACAAGAAGGAAGAGAGGATGAGTGGATAAAATTGGAAGCTGATGAAGGTGCAACTTACGATCTTGATATTGAAATCAATTTATCTGAGTTAGAACCTTTAATTGCACTTCCTGGCAGTCCGGGTAATGTTGTTCCAGTAAGAGAAGTTAGCGGATTGAAAATAAATCAAGTTGTTATTGGCTCTTCTGCAAATCCAGGATTGCGTGATTTTTGGATTACATCTCAAATTATAAAAGGGGAAATTGTTTCTCCCGATGTTTCTTTTGATGTCAATCCTTCTTCCCGCCAAGTGTTAGAAAATTTAACAGAAATGGGTGCTCTTGGGCCTTTGATAGCTGCTGGTGCACGCCTTCATCAATCCGGTTGTATGGGATGCATCGGTATGGGACAAGCTCCTGCTACCAATACGATTAGTCTCCGAACGATGCCTCGTAATTTCCCAGGACGTTCAGGCACACTCGATGACCAAGTGTACCTGTGCAGCCCAGAAACTGCGGCAGCTTCTGCCCTTACTGGAAAAATTACTGACCCCAGAGAACTTGAAAATTTAATGAATATTACTTATCCAAAATGGAAAGAGCCAACCCAAATTAAGATAAGCAAACAGATGTTGATTGCTCCAAATGGAGAATCCGCTGAATTAAAGAAAGGTCCAAACATTAAAACCCTTCCCGATTTTGAAGAACTTCCAGATGAATTAGAAATCCCAATCCTATTGAAAATGGGAGACGATATTTCAACAGATGGAATACTGAAAGCGGGTGCTGATGTACTGCCTTTGCGTTCAAATATTCCGGAGCTGAGTAAATATGCTTATTATGCCATTGACCAAAGTTTCTATGATCGAGCGATTCAAAACTACAAGGGCTTTTGTGTTATAGCAGGCGGAAATTACGCCCAAGGTTCAAGCAGAGAACACGCTGCGTTGGCTCCCCGATATCTTGGACAAAGGTTTGTTATTGCCAAATCTTATGCCCGTATTGGCTGGCAGAACCTAATCAATTTTGGTATGATCCCTTTCGAATTCATAAACCCAGCTGACTGGGATAAGCTGGAACAAGGCGATGTTTTGCGGATAGAAGGCTTAAGGACAGCCATCAAAAACAGATATCCGGTAACAGCTACTGTTTTGGAAAAAGATATTACAATTCCACTTAATTACAATATAAGTGAGCGACAAGTTGCACATATCTTAAAAGGTGGAGTTATTAATTTAGTAAAGGAAAGCAGTTAAAAATTTAGAAAGTTTAAAGTCGATGTATCTAAACCTTTCAACTTTAAAGCCAAAAGAAATGGAGACCATAAAAGAAATAAGTATTGATGTAAACCACATCGCAACACTTGCCGGACACAGCGGCTGTGTATATGCCATGGATAAAGGCATATCTGAACAAACTGTTTTTACAGGCGGTAGTGATCGGTTTATTGCATTATGGAATTTAGAAACCCTGCAAGCTGAAAAATTTGCGGCATCTTTACCAGCGCCTATTTATGCAATTTGTCATATTCCTGAAAAAAAATTATTGCTTGCAGGAACAACAACAGGAAGTATTCACATCATTGATTTAGAGAAAAGAGAAGAAATAAAAATGCTGCAACATCATACGGCACCAATTTTTGACATAAAATATTCGTTAAAAACCAATTGTTTTTATACAGCTGGTGGAGATGGTAATTTTGCGGTTTGCTCACTCGATGCTTTATCGTTGATAAAAATTAAAAAACTATCTAACCAGAAAGTACGCAGCATTGATTTTAATTATATTACTTCCGAAATAGCAGTTGCCTTAGGTGATTGCAACATTCTTATATTTGACCTGCACACATTGGATCATAAAAAAGATTTTATTGCACATCAACTTGCAGCAAATGTTGTGCGTTACAGCCCCGATGGCAAATTCCTTTTAACAGGAGGAAGAGATGCACATTTGAATATTTGGCAAGTAGGAAATTATGAATTAGCAGAGTCAATTCCTGCGCATAATTGGGCTATTTATGATATCGTATTTAATCCCGATGCTACCTTATTTGCCACTGCAAGCCGTGATAAAACCATAAAAATTTGGGATGCACAATCACATCAGTTATTAAAACGCATCAGTAAAGAAAATTTTGATGGAGCGCATACACACTCGGTAAATAAATTACTTTGGAGTACTTATAATAATTATTTGGTTTCTGCGGGTGATGATAGAATGGTTATGGTAAGGGAAGTGAATAGTTTTTGAAAATAAAAAAAAGGAAGACGAAAATGAATATAACAAAAGAACAAGTTTTAGAAGCCTTAAAACAGGTAGAAGATCCTGATTTAAAAAAGGATTTGGTTACGCTTGGCATGATAAAAGATTTAGCAGTAGATGGTAAAAACATAAGTTTTACCGTGGTACTTACAACGCCCGCCTGCCCAATGAAAGAGCTTATTCACAAGAATTGTGTAAATGCAATCAAAGTGCATTTAGGTGAAGGAGTGAATGTAAATGTGAGCATGACCTCCGATGTGTCCTCACGGAAAGGCAGTGGACCTATGTTACCAGGCGTAAAAAACATTATTGGAGTAGCATCAGGCAAAGGTGGTGTTGGAAAATCAACAGTAGCTTCCAACTTAGCTTTGGCTTTGGTGCAGTTAGGCGCATCAGTCGGTTTGGTTGATGCTGATATTTATGGCCCCTCGCAAACAATCATGTTTGATGTGGTGCATGAAAGACCAGATATGAAAGAGATTGATGGTAAAAATATGATTATTCCCGTTGAAAGTTATGGAGTAAAATTATTGTCTATTGGGTTTTTTGCTGATACATCCCAAGCCATTGTATGGCGCGGACCAATGGCTTCAAAAGCGGTAGTGCAAATGTTTCAGGAAGCAGAATGGGGGGAATTGGATTATATGATTATTGATTTACCTCCTGGTACTGGTGACATTCATTTAACATTGGTTGGCGCTGTTCCTTTGAATGGGGTTGTGATTGTAAGCACTCCTCAATTGGTGGCTTTGGCTGATGCGAAAAAGGGTGTTGGAATGTTTCAGTTACCACAAATAAATGTGCCTGTTTTAGGTATTGTAGAAAACATGGCTTATTTCAGTCCGCCAGATCACCCGGATAAAAAATACTACGTATTTGGAAAAGATGGGGCAAAACAACTTGCTGCAGAATTAGGAGTTCCTTTGTTAGGCGAAATACCATTGGTTCAAAGCATCTGCGAAGCTAGTGATACAGGCCGTCCGGCTGTAATGCAAAAAAATACACCACAAGCGATTGCCTATATGGAAATGGCAAGTAAGGTTGCGCAACAGGTATCCATACAAAATGCAAAAGTGCCAATAGCTCTAGTGGCGGATGTTAAATGGTAAATTTTATACCCCTATTTATAACCAAACAGTTTTCGATAAATACTTAAAAAAATATAAAAAATGAACGCACCAATCTCCATTTATACCGAAATGACGAACAATCCCGTTACAATGAAAGGTGTACTTAACATCTTATTAATTGAAGGCGAAGGCAAAAACATTGAATTCCGCACAAAAGAAAAAGCAGTTGTTTCACCTCTTGCCACAAAAGTATTTGAGCTCCCTAATGTCAACGCTTCCCAACCTTTTAACATGCTAACTTTTAAATTAAAAAATCACAGAGTTTATTAGGGATCTCTTTAAAACCCTGAATTATTTTAAACCATTAAATATTATATTATGTATCCAGAAAATTTAGTAATGCCAATGAAGGAAGAACTTACCTCCGTTGGTTTTGAAGACCTCCGCAATGCTGCGGAAGTAGATGCTGCCGTTAACTCAAAAGGCACCGTGTTAGTAGTTGTTAATTCAGTGTGCGGATGTGCTGCTGGTGCCGCACGTCCGGGAGTAAAACTTTCAGTGTTGGGAACCAAGCGCCCTGACCGTATTACAACTGTGTTTGCCGGTTTTGACACTGAAGCCACTGAACAAGCACGCAAACATTTTATGCCCTATCCTCCGTCATCGCCTTGTATAGGCTTGTTCAAAGATGGGAAATTGGTTCATTTTGTAGAACGACACCATATTGAAGGAAGGTCGGGAGCACAGATTGGCGATAACCTAAAGGCCGCTTATGAGGAGTATTGTTAACTGATAAGGCTAATGCCCTGTAAAGACAAAGAAATTAATGAAATGTGGTTCTTTATCTTTACAGCGCATTAGTTGAAAAGTTTTAAGGTTGAAAGGTTGAGAAGATTAAGTATTTCTGTCAAAACATTCCAACTTTGAACTTTCCAACTTTCCAACCTTGAACGTTATATTTAAATAAAAATGATGAATTTTAAAGATATGCCATTGCACTCACGGGTATGGGTCTACCAATCTATCCGGGATTTTTCTGTTAATGAAATCACTCAAATAAAAACTAAATCAGAAAATTTTATTGCTGAGTGGACTTCGCACGGAAAAACGCTGAGTGCCTGTATTGAAATCTTTCATAATCGTTTTATTATAGTATGTGTAGATGAAAAAATCACTTCCGCCAGCGGATGCGGAATTGACAAGTCGATAAAATTTATTCAGCAATTGGAATTTGACTTAGGCGGAAATACTTCTCTTCTAGACAGAATGAATGTTGCTTACAGGAAGCCTAGCATCAATGACGAAGTAGGAGTAGGGGGGATTATTTCGTGTCATATTTCTGAACTCAAAAATTTGACCGATTTTACAGCAGGACAAGAAGGGATAACGGTATTCAATAACCTCGTAAATACCAAAGCAGCGTTGGAGAAAAATTGGGAAGTGCCCTTGGAAAAATTTGGCAATACAAAAAAACAAAATAATGATAAATAGAATTAAACAATTACAAGCATTTTTAAAGAATGACATCAACAACTCTTCTATGAAATACCCAATGAAATTGGAATATGTTGAGGTTAAAGAAACTAATATTGCGAGAGATTGCTTTTTGAAATTGATAAAGGAGGATAAAAATTATGGAGCGAGCTACTATCAATTCCAGAAATTATACGAGTCTCTGAATAAATTAGAAGAAGCAAAGGGGATTTATAAAAATGGAATTGAGACTGCTCAACAAATTGAGAATAAAAAAACGTTGTTAGAGTTACAAGAACCTTATAATATACTAATAGAAATTGAAGAGTATGGATATTGATAATTATTCAACAGAAGGTTCTTCTGTTTCCGAGGGTTTCAACAGTGATGACTCTTGCCTTACGTATGGTTGTAGCAAATCAGATGTATATGACTGGCTGTCAGATATTGTTTTGCCAGCTGGTTATAAAATTTGCAATATTATAGAGATAAAATTTAAAGGGTTCCGTAAGGAATTCTATCTAAATCATCAAAATGTATATTTCAAAAATGGAGAATTGGTTGTTGTTGAGGGCGCTATGGGTGGTTATGATGTTGGGCATGTTTCATTAACTGGTGAACTGGTAAGTATGCAGCTCAGGAAAAAGAATGTGCGTATGGAAGAAGTAGTTAAAAAAATATATCGCATAGCTACTCCTGCTGATGTAACTAAATGGAAGCTGGCCAAAGAGATGGAATTAGACACTTTGTATAAAACGCGGGTTTTGGCTAAAAAGCTTGGGTTATCTATGAAATTAACCGATGTAGAATACCAAGGTGATAAATCTAGAGCTACATTTTATTACACAGCCGAAGGGCGTGTGGATTTCCGGGAGTTAATTAAACACCTGTCCGAAGCCTTTCATATACGTGTTGAAATGCGTCAAATTGGAATACGTGAGGAAGCCTTCCGCATTGGCGGTATAGGCCCCTGCGGAAGCAATTTTTGCTGTCATACCTGGTCCGTTAACTTTAAAGCTAATTCCCCTTTTGCGACCCGCTATCAAAATATTTCGAGGCAAAAAGGAAATAAATTTGAATGCTATATCAACGATGAGACGGATAATAAAGACAGCATTAAATCGAAGGATTTGAAGGATAAAGCGCAAGAAAAAAATAAATCTATAGTTGCCAAAGTCTTGTTTAATGAAAATGTTGACGGTCAGGATAGCATAACTCGTTTTGATGCTAAAGGTAGTAAGCGTAAAAAGAACAATCATAAAAGCAAGAAACGCAAACCATAATAATAAAAATCTAATACATTAAAAAAAATAACCATGTCAGAACATAAAGTTAATTTAAGTTGGAAAAATGAGTCAGAAGATTTCTCTTATAAAAAATATGAGCGTACACATAGCTGGAAATTCGAAGGCGGTATTGTTGTTAAGGCATCTGCTGCTCCCGAATATCTTGGCAAAAAAGAATTTGTAAACCCTGAAGAGGCTTTTGCCGCTTCTTTGGCAAGTTGTCATATGCTCACCTTTCTTGCTATTGCGTCCATGAAAAAATACACCATAGAAATTTATGAAGATAACGCAGTAGCAATATTAGAAAAAAGTGAAAAATCAAGGATGGCTGTAACAAAACTTTTTCTGAGGCCAAAAATAATCTTTACAGGAGATAACATTCCTGATGAAATTATAATACATGAAATGCACCACCGTGCACACAAGGAATGTTTTATTGCAAACTCGGTTTTAACCGAGATAATTATTGAACCAATGTTTTAATAAAACATAAATTATCATATACAAATTACAATGGAAACAATAACCACAGCTGATATAAAAATGGGTGCCGAAAAGCAGTACAACTCTAAAAAATAACATTTTTTCGCTTCGCACTATTTTTTTGCATACCACGTCACAATGAAGGACATAAGTGATTATTCCGTTCAACTTAAAAAACGCCTTTGCTGTATTTTTTATTCCAATGGAATAAAAAGTAAGGGAGAGGGCGTTGTTGGGGAGCAGCCAATTTTGGCTCCCAGTCGCGGGGTTGTAGGGTAAAAATATTTTAAGGTAGCGGGAAAAATAGAGATGATTTATGCAAAATACAGGTATAAATAAAAGCTTCTATTGATTGATAAATTATGAGGACTTTTTCTAAAACAATCTAAAATCAAGAAATTCCGATATACCTCTACAATACATTTTAATAAGGCAGTGTTATAGAACTTGGTTCTATCATGGCATAGGTATTGTTGTTTTCTAAAAAACTTATCGGAGAATTTCCAAACGTAATGATTTTATCTTTTGTTATTCCCCATGGCTTCCAATAGTCTGTTAACACTTGTGCGAACAAATCGTCATTCCACGGGTCAAACAAAGATTTATTTGCAGCACCAGTCAAAGGAGTAGATTCTACAATGACTTTTTCTTCTGTTGACTGTATATTATATTCAGCAAAATGATTTAATAAATAATTGGCATAAACAAATCTTGCACAAAGTTCTTCAAATTGAATAGGATGTAATGTTTTATTTAAAAATTTATCTGTCATTTCCTGCTGGTTAATACCAACTGCCCCGTTGTCCTGCAAACAGGCTATGATGCCAAAATCATTCATTCCCAAAGAAAAATTAAGATTGGTGGGCTCGTCTCTGTAATTAAATACATCTTTAGAATACTTGATTTTAAACACCCGAATGCTCCAAGTTTTGGACCCTTTAAAATCCATTGGAACAACCAAAGATTGTAATACCAAATGAAGTTTTTTGAATCTTTCCTGCAAGAATCCCGACAATTTGAACGCTTCTTTTGCTTTTACATCATACTTTCCTTTTACCGTAGATTTTCTTCCTTCAATACAGATATCGTTATATAAGATGCCGTATATTAATTTGGCCATCCATTGAAACAAGCGTTCTTCTGGTACTTTTTTAACGGCTTCATATCCAGCTGTAAAAGCATTTTCTATTTCTTTTTCCAAAGGGTTTACAGCATTTTGAATAACGTCAGAGAAACATGGAATTTTCATATCCTGATAACGGACGCTGCTCTCATCTAACACCTTAAATGTTTTATCTCTTAATGAATACCGATCCATAATCCATTCAGGGAAAACAGAGATTTGTTCTTCGGTGGAATGAACGTTTTTACCAGTTAAAAAACATGTTTGCGGACTAAAATCAAATTTTTGGAAAGGGTCGTAGAGCTGAATTGCCATGGCGGCAAAATTAATAATAAAACCTTGGGTAAATACAACTTTATGTCAACTATTCTATTTTCATCAAAAAGCTTTTCTTGGATAGCTTTGGGATAATAAGTTGAATCATTTCCTTGCAGTCTAATTTTTTTATGATGAGGTGATTCAAGTTCTTTTAATCCAGTTTGTTAAGCTTGAGCCTGTAGTTATCAATCTTAACTTCAATTAAATTAGCGGGTATTGGAATGTATTGGAAGAAAATAATACATAGAACTTTTAACCGATAATTTATATTATGTTAACATGTAGTTTTAAATAATAAAAAACCACAACCCTGTTATATTGGATTGTGGTTTTAAAAAAGAGAATGAAATCAAAACTACTTCTGCATTTTTAATGCATCAATCTTCGCATCCATTTCTTTAATTTTAGTTAGTTGTCTTGTTTTTCCATACAACTGTTTCATGTATCCGTACATTTCAATACGCTCAGTATTTGATAAACTAGAAAAACCATCAGCCATTTCAAAATATTCAATGGCTTTGTTGAAATTTTCAGTTTCTAGTTTTTTCAATGCATCAAATTTAACAGTTTCACTATATGGAAGCTTGGAAGCCGTTTCATAATAGTAATTACCAATCGTTGTGTGCAATACACCCAGATTAAACGTAGCATCCAAACTATTAGAATTTAATTCTAAAGTCTTTAAATAATCATTCTGTGCCCCTCTTAAATAGGCCGTATCCACTTTTCCTGCACCTTTTTTCCCATTCACATCAATGGAGCCAACGCCAATTTGATCGTTTATGTAACCTCTAATGAAATAAAAATTAGCATCTGCATTTCCACCTTCAATCTCTTTATCTATGGTTTGTTTTAGGATAATTAGTTTATCATTTTGTATATAATAGTTTATCTCTTCACTAATAACATCTTTATTATTAGGATAAGCCACCCGCCCACTTTTAATAGACTCTAACTGTTTGCCAGTATTTCCTTCCTTTTCATAGGTTCTAGACATGTAGATATAAAGTTTTGGATCTGCATATTTATTGTCAATGAGTTTTTGCAAGTAATTTCTAGCCGCATTATTGTCATTCATTTTATCTGCAGCAACATAAGATAATAGCAAAACCGTATTGTATGAAACACCAGGAACTTTAGCTTTCAAAACTTGATCGTGTTCGTTATCATATTTAATTAGCGGTGCTAAATTATCGTATATTTCCAATGATGCCTTGTAGTTACTATCCTTTGTAGTTAAGTCATACGCTCTATTATAAGCATTTACAACAGCCCCTGGCAAAACAGCATTGGCATTTTCTCTATATTTTCGCAATGATTTTTCATCCGCCATCGTATAAAATTTATACATAGAAATTACCGCTTTTTCAGAAGCCTGTGGGTCATTTGCAACGTATTCTGGCGTTCTATTGCTGCCAAATTCTGTATAAACCCAACCTCTCACAAACCAATAATAAGGAATAGCCTCTACTCCAGACATCTCGGTTGCTTTATCTATACTTTTCTTTGCCTCTAAAATACTTGGAGGATTTTGACGAATTAATTGCTCTGCCCCTTTTATTTCAGGCATTTGAGCAAATAAGGCACCACCCGCTGTAAGGGCTAAAACACTGAGTAAAAATTTTGTTGTCTTCATTTCTATTATTTCTTATTTAGTATTTAATAAACATTTTTTGTGCCAAAGTGCTTAATCGTCAATTTCGTCATCCGTTTCAGGTGAATTATCCGCATCTTCATTGGCTTCTTCGTCATCGCTTGAATTCTCATCATCATTTGAAATGAGGTCATCACCATGAGTTTCTTCTAACTCTTTTGCCTCACTTCCGCTTGCTTCACTGACAATTACATTGCCGTTTTCATCCAATTGCTCCAATATTTCTTCCTCCTCATCTTCTTTTGGCACTTTAGCAATACTGGCAATTGAGTCATTGTCTTTAATATTTATAAGCCTTACTCCTTGCGTTGCTCTACCCATTATTCTTAAAGAATCAACCGACAAACGGATAATAATTCCAGATTTATTGATAATCATTAATCCATCTTCGTCCGTTACGCTTCTTATTCCTATCAACGCACCAGTTTTTTCAGTGATATTCAAGGTTTTTACTCCTTTTCCTCCCCTGCCAGTTATTCTATAATCGTCAATCAGTGTTCTTTTGCCATAGCCTTTTTCAGAAACTACCAGTATGGTTGTATCTACTTGTTCAGCAGGGTCGACTACCACCAATCCAATAACCTCATCTTTAGGACTTTCTAAACGAACACCTCTAACACCAGCAGCATTTCTGCCCATAACCCGTACTTTTTCTTCATTAAAACGTATGGCTTTACCACTTTTCTTAGCAATAACAATTTCAGATTTTCCGTTGGTAATCCTTGCTTCAACCAAAACGTCACCCTCTTTAATCGTAATAGCGTTGATACCATTGCTTCTTGGACGAGAATATGCTTTTAAACTGGTTTTTTTAACTGTTCCGTTTTTGGTACACATCAAAATATAATTATTTGTTATGTATTCTTCATCACCCAAATCCTTGGTTCTGATATAAGCTTTTACCTTATCTTCTTGTGGCATATTCAATAAATTTTGAATTGCTCTGCCCTTAGTTCCTTTACCTCCTTCTGGCACTTCATAAGCCCTAAGCCAATAGCAACGCCCTAACTCTGTAAACAACAATAGATATTGATGTGCTGAGGCCACAAATAAATGTTCAGTAAAGTCTTCATCTCTGTGTCCTACCCCTCTCATTCCTCTTCCACCACGTTTTTGCTCTCTATATTCTGCCAAAGAGGTTCTTTTAATATAACCCATGTGGCTTATAGTAATTACATAATCCTCATCGGCTATCAAATCTAAGATATTGATATCGTCAGCTGCAGGTTCAATTTTGGTTCTTCTATCATCGCCAAACTTCTCCTTAACCTCTAGCATTTCATCACGCAATATTTTATACCTCAAATCTTCTTCTGCCAATATTCTTTCTAAATATTGAATAACATCCATTAATTGAGCATACTCTTCTTTTATTTTATCTCTTTCAAGTCCGGTTAGTTTTTGCAATCTTAAATCTAAGATAGCACGTGCCTGAATTTCTGACAAACTAAAGTTACTCATCAACCCTGTTCTTGCCTCTTCTGGATTTTTACTAGCTCTAATTAACTTAATTACTTCATCTAAATGATCTAATGCAATTAATAACCCTTCTAGAATATGTGCTCTTTTTTGGGCCTCCGCTAATTCAAACTCAGTTCTTCTTATTAATACTTCATGCCTGTGAGCAACAAAATGAACGATTTGGCTTTTTAAATCTAACATTATAGGTCTGCCTTTTACTAAAGCAATGTTATTGACTGAAAAAGAAGATTGTAATGGAGTATATTTGTATAGTTTGTTTAAAACAACGCTTGGCATGGCATCACGTTTCAATTCAAAAACAAGGCGCATTCCCTGTCTCCCACTTTCATCTCTAATTGCGGAAATTCCTTCAATTACTTTTTCATTCACCAAATCAACGGCTTTAATAATTAAATTGGAAGGGTTAATTTGATATGGCACTTCATTGACAATAATCATTTCTTTGCCAGTGGGTGTTGTTTCAAACTCAACATTACCACGCACCACAACTCTACCTCTTCCTGTTTCAAAAGCATTTTTTATTCCTTCAACACCATGAATGATACCTCCTGTTGGAAAATCTGGGCCTTTGATATGCTGCATCAATTCTGCAACTTCGATGTCGTTGTTGTCAATATATGCCACAATGCCATCAATAACCTCAGAAAGGTTATGAGGAGCCATATTTGTAGCCATACCCACAGCAATACCTGAAGCGCCATTCACCAAAAGGTTGGGTATTTTAGAAGGTAAAACAGTTGGTTCTTGTAATGACTCATCAAAGTTTGGTCTAAAATCAACTGTATTTTTGTTGATGTCATTCAACATTTCTTCAGCAATTTTTCTCAATCTTGCCTCAGTATAACGCATAGCAGCAGGTGGATCACCATCAATAGAGCCAAAGTTTCCTTGACCATCTACCATTGGATATCTTAAACTCCAAGATTGCGCCATACGCACCATGGTATCATAAACCGATGAATCACCATGCGGATGATACTTACCCAGCACCTCTCCCACTATACGAGCAGATTTTTTATACGGGCGGTTAGGTGCTAAACCCAATTCCGTCATTCCATATAAAACCCTGCGATGCACAGGCTTTAACCCATCTCTAACATCTGGAAGGGCTCTAGAAACAATAACAGACATAGAATAATCTATGTAAGCTGTTTTCATTTCATCTTCAATATTAATAGGGATTATTTTTTGATCTAAGTATTCGTGCATGTCTTATGGATGTATTTTTTAACAGCCTGCAATTTACACCAATCTTTGCTAATACAGACACTTTAAACCCACAAATTTTTAACAATGTAGGATTTAGTTTTTAGTGCTTAGTTTTTAGTGTTGAGTACCCTTTTATTATTAATGTAAAAGCTACTTATATATTAATAAAGAGCCTTGAATTGACCCATTTGAAATAAATAAAATTAAAGCATCTTAACTTTAATACTGAACCTCAGGACTCAACAGTTCTCCATAAATATCAAAACTCAACACTAAAAACTAAAAAAAAGCCCTTAAAACTAACGTCTCAAGGGCTTTTTTGTCATATTAATTTAAAAGTTTTATTTTTTCTTTTTGATTTTTTTCTTTCCAGAACCATCTGTACTCAACATTGCTGGTTTTCCGTAACCTAAATCACTCACTCCGTCTTTGATATAAAATCCATTACCCACAACAAAAATAATCATTTCATCAGGCTTAATGTATTTTCTAATAATCTCGTTTACTTGATCAACTGTCATACCGTTGAGTATGTCTGTTTGTTTCTTACGATAATCATCAGGCAAATTTCTGTCAACAATATTGTAAATATAGTTCGCTTTACCAAATGAGCTTTCATATCTTAATGCATCAACAGCTGCCAATGATTTTTTTGCATAATCTAATTCTTCTTGTGTGATTCCATCTTTATTGTATTCAGTTAATATGCGCATAGTTTCTCTTACTGCACTATCCGTAGATTTCCTTTTAATACCTGCAGCAACATAAAAAACACCAGGAATATTCTCTACTCCTGCACTTGCACCAGATCTAGCACCGTAAGTCCAGCCATATTGCTCTCTCAAAGATAAATTGATACGTGAGTTAAAGTTTCCACCCAAGGCATAATTGGCAATGTTCAATTTATAAAAATCTCCAAAAGCGTCATAAGGAATGGTTCTATAGCCAATCATCATTTGCGTTTGAGTTGCACTTGGATTGTCAATCATAAATATTTGATTGGTTTGATAATCAGGGAAACCTAATGCTGTAGGTAATTTTACATTTTTGTTTTCCCAGTTTTTCAAGAACCCAAGTTTTTCTAATGCTTCTTCCTTGGTAATATTTCCTGTAATAATAATAGTGGTAACATTGGGAGATATATTATTTCTGTGATAGTTAGCCAAATCGGTCGTACTCATTTTAGAAATACTGCTAGGGTTGCCACTTGCAGATTCTCCTAAAATACTATTATCTCCATAAATAATCTTAGCCCAACCTTTAGATTGCATACTTGAACTGCTGGTTTTATCACTGCTAAAACTAGCTAAAACAGCTTTTTTATCTTTTGCAAACTGCTTGTTATCAAAATTTGGGTAGAGTAACCTCTGCTCAAACAAAGCCAAAGTGGGTTCAAAGCTTTCTTTAAAAGAAGAAACACTGCCATTAATGGAACTGGTACCAGCACCAAAAACAATACTGCTTCCCAATTTTTCAATTTCATCTTCAATCTCAGCTGCTGTGTATTTCTGAGTGCCTTCGTTCATCATTCCAGCAGTCATATTTGCTACCCCACTAGAATAAGCACCGTTTGCCTCTAGCAATTGTCCACCTTTTATATTTACAGACATATTAATTCGTTTTGCTTCTGGAATTAATGTCCCCAAAATCACCAATCCATTAGGTAAGGTTTCTTTCCAGTATTTTGGTGTCGCAACAATTTTTGCTTCAGTAGCCGTTGGTTTAACGGTTCTGTCAAAATCTTCTTTTGCCCGGTTATAGGTAAGGTTTTTGTACTGAGCGTCTTTTGGGTCATTGGTAACGCTTGCATATTGATTAAAACTTTCAACCGCTTTATATTTTTGATTTGGTATATTTTGTTTTGGATCTGGAATTACTTGTACAATAGCAGCATTTTTCCCTTTGATATATTGGTTATAAACACGCATTACATCCTCGTTGGTAACGGCATTATATCTTTCCATATCTTTTTGAACATTAAATTTCCCATTCGTAAAAGTTTCATAGCTAGAAAGAATACTACCTTTATAGGCGACACTTTCATCTATTCCATAATATCCTACGGTGATGCTTTTTTTAACCCTTGCTAAGTCTGCATCTGTAAAACCTTGTTCACCAAATTTATTAATGGTTTCTTTGGCCATCGTTCTGCTTTGTTTTAGTTGCTCTTCAATGGCATATCCAGGGTATGAAACCAAGCTGATTGTAAACTCACCAGCAAGCTCTGATGTTGAATTATTAACAGAAGCTTGCAAGTAATCATCTCTATCTTCAATAAAAGTTTTATAGAATAATGAGCTTTTACTACCCGCCATTAATTCAGCCAAAACGTCCAAAGCAGCTTCATCTTTATGAAATGATGGAACCGTTGGGAATGTCATTTGCACCAACGGATAATATACCCAATCGGTAAGGTTAGTAATTTTTTCTTCAGGCAATAACACCGAAGGAACTTTTTGGTCTTGCACTTCTGGCCCTTTTGGGATTGCTCCAAAATATTTGTTAACCATATTAATGGTTGCGGTTGCATCTACATCTCCAGCAATTACTAAAACAGCATTGTTAGCTCCATACCAACGCATAAAAAATTTTCTTACATCTTCTACCTGAACTCTATCCAAATCGTCTGTATATCCTATTACTGGCCAACTGTATGGGTGTCCATATGGATAAAGGTTAAAATCAGCTCTTTCACCTACCATTCCGTAAGGTCTTCCGTAATTTTGATCCTTTTCATTTTTCACTGTAGATCTTTGAACCTCAAATTTTTCCTTGGTTAAAGAGTCTAGGATATAGGCCATTCTATCAGATTCAAGATAAAGCGCTAATTCCAAATTATTGCTTGGAACGGTTTCAAAATAATTGGTTCTATCTCTATTGGTAGTTCCGTTCATATTGCCACCAGCACCTTGCACTAATTTAAAATGCTCCTCATCTGCCACATGTCCACTTCCTTGAAACATCATGTGTTCAAAAAGATGAGCAAAACCAGACTTACCCATGCTTTCTCTTGCAGAACCTACATGGTAAGTTACCTCTACATGCACAATAGGGTCTGAATGATCTTCGTGAATTAATACCTTTAAACCATTGGGCAATACATACTTTTTGTAAGATATGTCTAATGACGTTGGGCTTGATTTTACTTCCTCTACCAAATATTTTTCTGCTTGGCCATAGGCACTAAATGAAGCAATAATGGTAATTAAACTGAATAAGATTTTTTTCATATTTTTTTTTCTAAATTAATAACTACAAATAAATAGCATAAACCATTAACAGACAAAACCATTTTTGATTAATTAACAAAATATTCCCATGAATTGACTTTGAGGTAGATAAAAATTCTTTTTTGTTCGTTAGTTTTGCAAAAGTGTTGAGAGCTACGATCTTATTTATCATTTTTAGCTGCGGTAATGTTCTTTTCGGACAAACAATGAAAGGCACACACTTTTGGTTGGGTTTTTTAGAAAATTCTTTTCCTGCCAGTGATTTGCAAATGATGGTGGTCAGTGATAGCATAGCTAATGTTACGATTAGTGCTCCTGCGCAAGGGTACAGCATAACCGTAAAAGTACCTATTGGAGATACAATCATCAACCTGCCACTTAGTATATTTTACCCCACAGCAGGCTCAGAAACTATTGATGATAAGGGTGGAGAAATTATAGCGGACCAATACATTCAGCTTTTTATTTTAAACAAAGATATTTTTAGCACGGATGCAACCCATATTTTGCCCTTTAATACGATTATTAGTGGGGATAAATATATGGTGCAGACGCTACCTGGAAATTTTAGCGGTGGTGCTTCTTTTTTAGTAATAAGCACAAAGGATAATACCAGCTTAAAAATTACACCAACTGCCCAAACTATTTCAGGCTCATCTGCCAACAATCCCTTCAATATTATCTTAGATAAAGGTCAAAGCTTTTTGGTGGTTGCCGCTGATGATGGAGACCTCTCCGGCTCTACCATTGTCTCAAATAGCGGTTGTGATAAGTTTGTTGTTTTTTCAGGAAGCAAAAGTGCGCAATCCGATTATTCTCCATTCTGCACCGGTGGAGACCATCTTTTTAGTCAATGTTCTCCCATGAGTCATTTTGGAAATGATTTTGTTTTAATGCCTTTTAATAATCAACCCGGCAATTATTTGGTTAAAATAACTGCTGCCGAAGACAACACAGACATTATCATAAACGGAGCGCTAGTAGCTATTATAAATAAAGGCGCTTCTTATAATTATCAACCCGCTGTTCCTTATGCTAAAACTTGTGTTTCCACATCCAAACCCACATCTGTTTTTCAGTACATGAAAAGTCAAGCTTGCAATTCGGATTCAGGTCAGCTGGGTGATCCCAGCATGATATATATTCCGCAAACTAATCGATGGACCAAGCACACGCTATTTGGAATTTTTAATGTCGCCAATGTTAATTTACATTTTACCAATGTGGTATTGCATAAAAAGGGTATCGCTTCGCTTAAAATTAAAACCTCTGCCCTATTTACCGTAACTATTGACAGTGCCAATATGTGCAATGATTATGCACTTGTTACCGTGTCCTGTGCAGTAGGTAATTACACCTTGGATTGCGATAGTCCATTTTATAGTTATGTATATTCTAAAGGCAATCAAGAAAGTGTTGCTTATTTAACCGGGGCTGAGTTTTTCCCGTATGCTACATCCTTTAATTTACTGCCCAAAACCCTTTGTTTTAATCAACAACCTGTACAATTCTCATTGAATTCTGACAGTTTTGAGGCTAGTTTGTGGGACATGGATGATGGGAATCAGTTTGCCAATACCAATAATGTATCACATTTTTATAGTAAAGGTGGGGTTTACAATGTTAAGGTTCATTACGGTTATAAAAATAACTCATGCCCAAAAGATACTTTAATAGTTCCAGTAACCATATTTCCACCCGTTAGTTTTAATGGATTGGAAGATAAAATTTTGTGCGAAGGAGAAAAGGTAGTTTATACGCTTTTTGGGCAACCTGACTATAAATATTTTTGGAGTGATGGCATATTTGCCAGTAAAAGAGAAATTTTAAAAATTGGCACTTATAGTGTTATAGGCATTGACAAAAATGGTTGCAGAGATACACAGTTTGTTACTTTAAGAGATAGTGGCTGTTATGATAAAAACCTAAAATTATATAATTTTTTCAGCCCTAACGGTGATAAATTTAACGACTCTTGGAAAATGGATAATCAGGGTTACAGTGCCATTAATTATAGAGTATTTAATAGATATGGAACAACCGTAATGCAAGGGGATTATTTAAAAAACGAGGTTTGGGATGGCAAGTTTGAAAATAGCGAAACATTGTGTACAGAAGGGACATACTATTATTTTATCGAAGCCATTGTAAAGCGCACTGGTACGCGTGAGACTTACTATGGTGTAATTACTTTAATTAGATGATCAAAAACCATGATGCTATTATCAAGATATACCTCTACGGAATAATATTTATTAAATATTGTAAATATTAAAAACAAATCAAAAACTATATTGTTGTAATAACTTAAATAATAGAATATAACGGGGTAGCCAAAAACCGATTAGAGTAGGCAAAATTTAAAAAAAAATACAAATATGAAAAAAAATATCTTAATTTTAATGCTTTTTGCCTTTTTATGCACTTCTAGTTCAGCTATTACAGATAGCTCAACCTTAGCGAAGAAAAAAATGGACCTAGCCCAATACGGTAATACGCTAAACCTAGGATTGGGCATAGGCGGTTATTATGGATACTATGGGTACATCGGTCGCACATTACCTGTTTTTCACATCAACTATGAATTTGACGTAGCCAAAAATTTTACATTGGCTCCTTTCGTTACATTCTATACCTATAGCAACAGATACAAATGGGGCAATAAAAATTACCCGGATAGATATTATAATTACAGAGAAACAGTTATCCCAATTGGTGTTAAAGGTTCATACTATTTAGATGATTTGTTAAAGGCCAGTTCAAAATGGGATTTTTATTTGGCAGGATCTATTGGCGTTGCGATAGTTAGCAGAAGATGGGATGATGGCTATTATGGTGATAGAGATGTTTATAAGGGTGCCCGTTCATTGTACTTAGATTTACATTTGGGAACAGAATATCACATAAACAATAAGCTTGGACTATTTCTTGATCTCTCTACAGGAGTTTCAACCATTGGATTGGCAATTCATTAATTTAACCAATTATTAAATAAAAAGGACTGCACTTAGTTTTGCAGTCCTTTTTATTTAAAGAGGTACAACTTACTTATAAATCAAAGCTTGTAGCCCTATTTGGGTGTTGATGCTAGTTTTAAAATCAGCACCCAATCTTTGCCCTAATACCAATTGTGTATAAACACCTAAATTATCATTGATTTGCCATGAAACACCTCCTCCCACATTAAATTGGGTACTAAGGTTTTTAGGTCTAGAAATACTGGTTTTGTCAAAATAATTAAACTGGTAATTTACCAATGCAAAAGGTATAATAGCTTTGTTATAACCACGGGCAAAAAACTTAGGAACGTTCATGGTTAAACCCAATGCATAGCTAAACTGATTTGCTTTAGTCCAAAAAACCTCTGTGGTGTCTGCATTCTGCAAGGTTCCAAAACCCAATTGTTGGTTAAAATTAAATAAAGCAGATAGTGGAATATGATACCCCATCAGTGCTGTGTAACTTAAAAAACTACTGTTGTTTGCCCTATTGTCTAAAACTGTTGCATGGTAATTACTTACCCCAAATGATGCACTTATACTTTTATACTCTGAAATGTAACCTTGAGTAAAAGCAGAATTTACGACACTAAAGGTAAGTATTAAAGCAATAAAAAATTTACGCATATCTATCCATTTCTCTTTGTACATCTTTGGTTTTAAGGTCTTGGCGTTTATCAAATTGTTTTTTTCCTGATGCTATTGCAACTTCAAATTTAATAAATCCTTTGTCGGTTTCAAAAATTCTTAGTAAAATAATTGTATGTCCTTTTTCTTTGCCCTTAGTCCATATTTTTTTTAGTTCGTGCTTGTTTAGCAACAATTGCCTGTCTCTCAATGGTTCATGATTATTGTAACTACCCTCTTTGAACAATGAAATATGTAAACCTTTAACTTTTAAAATGGTTTCATTTTCAAAAAAGCAATACGCATCTTGCAAATTGGCCTTACCTTCTCTGATGGACTTAACCTCCGTACCAACGAGCCTCACTCCTGCCTCAAAAGTTTGCTCAATATGGTAATCAAACTTAGCTTTTCTGTTTTTTATATTGACCAATTGTTTACCCTTCTTCATTCTGTCAAGCTTTTAAATAATTTAATTAATCGTTGTTTTAAGATTATTTTTTGCCCTTGTCTTCCATCAGCAATTAATCTTTCCCCTACCCGCACTTCATAGCTACACTCAATACTGTTTTTTTCAAGATTATCAATGGTTGCGATGATTGTAACCGTTTGACCCAATATTGCTGGTGAATGATGGTTTACGGTTAAAAATGTACCAATTCCCTCCTCAAGATCTTCTTTCATTTCTAAAACAAATAAGCGGCACGCCCATTCGGCATCACGCCCCAAGGCAAATGTTCCATAAACTTGATGAACAACACCATTTTCAAAGGCTGCCAAATCTGTCTCTTCAACGGTTTTTACATAAGTTTTGGTATCTCCTATTTTAAAAATGCTTTTCATTGGCTCTTAAAATCTTATGGAAAGGCTCAAGCCCAAAGCTGTTGGGTTGACAATAGGCTTTATTGTGCCAGAAAGCGATTGGTTAATGTTAAAATCATATAAATGTGCATCCACAGCGGCATCCACAATATTTAATGCATAAAGTGCAGCAAATGCAATGATGGAATAATCTCGGTACTTTTTAAAGATATCACGGTTTTGTTTGGCTTCATCCAAGCTAATTCCTTCATGTTCCGTTGGAAATGTGTTGGGATCATTATCGGAAAATGCTCTGATATCTGACCTATAACGTTTTAAAGCGGCTCTATTGCGAACAATATAATAACCTGAAATGCCTAAGCCTGCATAAATAATAGGTATTTTCCAATACTTTTTATTGTATGCCTGACCTAAACCAGGCAAAACTGTAGAAAAAATTGTTGCTTTTTTTGGAGAATGAACTTTTACACCACTATCCTGATTATGTAAAAAATAGCCTTGTGAATTGCCAATTAACAAACTATTGCATTTTGCCGATAAATTAAAAATCAAGCAAGTTAAAATCAATAAAATATAATAAGCAAATTTTTCAAACATGACAATTAAGGTCAAAAATAGTAAAAACTATGCCAACCTTGCAATAAGTTTTTCTAATTGCTTGACATCGTCAAAATTAAATTGCAAACTCCCTCCGCTTTTACTAGCCTTGAGCGTAACAGGAACACCAAATTTATTGCTCAATGATTTTTGAAACTCACTGTATGCTTTTAAATTTATTTTTTCGTAAACCGTATTGGTCGCGCTTGGCTCTGTAGCCGTTTCGTGCAAAGTTTTGGTTAATTCTTCTGCTTTTCTTACGGATAAATTTTCATCCGTAATGCGCTTTAATAAAGTTAATTGGTCAGTAATATCATCCAAAGCCAATATAGCCTTGGCATGACCCATGGTAATTTGTTTTAATTTTAAAGCTGCCTGAATTTCTTCTGGCAATTTCAATAAGCGCAAATAATTAGAAACGGTTGAGCGGTCTTTCCCCACTCTATCACTTAATTCTTCATGCTTTAAATTGCATTCTTCAATTAATCTTTGATAAGAATGAGCAATCTCCAAAGCATTTAGATTTTCTCTGTGTAGGTTTTCAACAATGGCCATTTCAAGCATTTCTTGATCCCTGGCAACCCTGATATAAGCCGGTATTTTATCTAAACCTGCCATCATTGTAGCCCTAGTTCTGCGCTCACCACTGATAATTTGGTATTTATCCCTACCCATTTTCCTAACGGTAATAGGCTGAATAACACCATGGGTTTTTATGCTGTTGCAAAGTTCCTTTAATGGCTCATCTTCAAAATCCACTCTGGGCTGAAAAGGATTAGCTTGTATATTGGCTACCGGAATATTTGTTATAGAGCCCACTGGCGCAAATTCACTATTTCCAGCATCATTATCTGTGTGCTGAAGCAATGCAGATAAGCCTTTTCCCAAACCACTTTTTTTATTCTTTGTTATCGTCATTTTTTTAGTTTGATGCAGCAATTCCTTGCTCTGTGTAATCAGTATTTACTATTCCGTTGCGCTGTAGTATTTCTCTTGCCAAATTTAAGTAGTTTATTGCGCCTTTACTTGTGGCATCGTGGTGCAATACAGGTAATCCAAAACTAGGAGCTTCTCCAAGCTTGGTATTGCGTTGAATAATGGTATCAAAAACAATATCTTGAAAATGCAATTTCACATCGTCCACTACTTGATTAGAAAGCCTTAATCGCATATCGTACATGGTTAAAAGAATGCCTTCTATCTCCAATTTATTATTCAAGTTTCTTTGTATAATTTTTATGGTATTTAATAATTTCCCTAGCCCTTCTAAAGCAAAATACTCACACTGAACGGGAATAATTAAACTATCCGCAGCAACCAAGGCATTGGTGGTAATCAAGCCCAAGGATGGTGAACAATCAATGATGATAAAATCATATTGGTCTTTAATGGTTTCCAAAGCAGCTTTCATCATTTTTTCTCGGTTTGGCAACTCAATCATTTCAATCTCTGCCCCCACCAAATCTATGCTAGAAGGTAACAGTGTTAAAAATTTATAGTCTGTTTTAAGGCAAACCTCATCTGGGTGTAGCCCTTGCACCAAACATTCATAAAGACCCAATTTGATGTTTTGATTGTCAAACCCTAGTCCAGAAGATGAATTGGCCTGTGGATCTGCATCAATTAAAAGAGTTTTATACTCTAAAACAGACAGACTTGCTGCCAAGTTAATGGCGGTTGTTGTTTTGCCAACTCCACCTTTTTGATTGGCTATTGCTATTATTTTTCCCATGATTTTTTATTTGTACTATAAATTTATTGTTTCTCCAATGGTTAGAAGTTGAATGTTTTTACCTGAATTTTTAAAATAAGTTTTGGTTTTGTTATGGTCTATCTTAATGCTTTCCATAGTATCATAATGCAAGCCAATAATAGTTCTGCATTCTATAAAATCAGCAGCTACAGCCGCATCTTTATAATCCATGGTATAATTACCTCCTACTGGCAAAGCCGCAACTTTAATATCAAATTTGTGCTTTAACAATTTCATATCATAAGTAAGGGCTGTGTCACCTGCATAATAAAAGCAATCTTCGTCATTGTCAATAACAAAACCTGCTGCAATGCCCATATATCTACCTTCAAAACTATTGGAATGGATAGCTGTTGTCATGGTTATTCTGCCGAAATCAAAATTAAAGCTACCACCAACATTCATCCCATGAAAATTATCAATTTCATTTTCTTTTAAATAAGCCCCCAGTTCATGGCAGCCAATAACCAAAGCTTTAGTTCTTTTTGCAATGGGTATTAAATCTGCTATATGGTCATTGTGGGCGTGGCTTACTGCAATATAATCACACTCAATTTTACTAACATCTACAGCTTTTGCTAAAGGATTAGGTGAAATAAATGGATCAAAAAGTATAGATTTGCCTTTAGTTTTTACAAGAAAACAAGCATGTCCATAAAAAGTAAATTGCATATAGTAACTCTTAAAGCGCACAAATATATAGTTAATAATTACAGATATTATTTCAAGGTTTTGATAGTTTTAAACACTTTTGGCTTATTTATCCAATGCAATGTGGATAAGAAGTTGAATAATAATATTTTTTCGTACAATGAATCTACTAGCATTAACACGTTAGACCCTCATTTTGTAAAATCTCAAAGCGAAAACTGGGTAGTAACACAACTCAATGCAGGACTTGTACAATTGGATACCCTATTACAACCCCAAGCAATGATTGCCGATTCATGGCAGGTGAGTGATAATGGCTTGACTTACACTTTCTATTTGAACAAGCAAGTTTACTTCCATCCCTGGGAAAACAATTTACCTAGAAAGGTAAATGCTTTTGATGTAGTTTATAGTTTTGAAAGATTGATGAATCCAGCTACTGCATCTCCCGGGACCTGGGTTTTTAGCGATAAAATAGATTCAATAACACCATTTAAAGCAACCGACTCATTTACTTTTACCTTGAAATTGAAACAACCTTTCCCTCCACTAATTGGTATTTTGAGTATGCCCTATTGCTATGTAATTCCTAAAGAGGCCGTTGATTTTTATGGAAAGGACTTTAGAAGTCATCCGGTGGGTTGCGGTCCTTTTTATTTTAAAAGATGGGAAGAAAATATAGGTTTGGTTTTAAGAAAAAATGAAAAGTATTTTGAAAAGGATGCAAGCCAAAATACCTTGCCTTATTTGGATGCCATACATATTGATTTAAACCCTAACAAATCATCCGCATTTATGGATTTTGCAGCTGGTAAGTATGATTTTTTTAATGAAATTGAAAGCGGTGTAAAAGATGAAATCCTTACGCCCACAGGTGAATTAACCAGTAAATACAAAAATTTATACAACCTACAAAAAGCCCCATTTTTAAACACTGAATTTTTGATGTTTAACATGGAAAAATCCTCCGCTTTATTGTCAAACCCTAAAATAAGATTGGCTATTAACCATGCTATTAACAAAAAAGCCATCGTAACCAATGCGAGAAATGGTCTTGGAATAGCCGCCATTAATGGTTTTACACCTCCATCCTTACTCAAACATAAAACCTTTGGTTATGATTATGATAAATCCAAAGCCCTAGCTTTAATCCAACAGTCGGGAGAAGATATTAGTAAGCCTATAATCCTTTCCATCACCACAGACTATATGGATATGGCTTTGCTTATCAAAAACAATTTAGAACAAATAGGGTTTAATATTAAAATTGACGTCCACCCCAGCGGATATTTACGCCAGCTGCGCAATGAGCAACAAATTGATTTTTACAGGGGTTCATGGATAGCAGATTATCCTGATGCAGAAAATTATTTAGCCTGTTTTTATGGAAAAAACCTTTATCCTAATGGCCCCAATTACAGTAGATATAATAACCCAGCGTTTGATAAACTTTACGAAAAAAGTATGCAAACTACCAATGATAACCAAAGGCAGTTTCTCATGCACCAAATGGATTCTATGCTGTTGGTTAACCCTCCTTTTGCCCTATTGTATTATGATAAGTCGTTGAGAATATCCAATAAAAATGTCCAGCAATTGTACAGTTATCCCAACAATAGCCTTCAGTTAAAATATGTTTTTAAGAAGTAGTGAATAGTATTTAGGCTCAAGGTATAAAGATCCCACTTCAGTGTCTGGCAATTTTCAGGGTCACCATTCTCTTATCGCGAATGGGAGACCCGGAAATGGAACACTACAGGATTATTATTGCTAATCACCTTAATTGCCATTGTTTCTCCTTGTTCTCGTCTAGGCTCTCCCGATGTACATCGTGACTGACTTCGAACTGACTTCTTTAGCAAATCGCTTATTGTCTTAATTGCCCATTGCTAATTGTCCTTATTGTTTTACACTGAGCGTAGTCGAAGTGCCTATTATTAAAAACCACCTTACCGCAAATACCTAAAACTAACAGATACGGCTCTTGACTCGTCTCCTACCCTTAAAGAGTTTTCTAAATAGAAATAACGGATAAAATTAAGTTTTGCATCAAAATCAAATTCCGCAATATAAGCTAAGTCAATTCCTGGTGTTAGGGCGTTTGGGTTATACAAGCCTTTAGAAATAAGATACTTTTCATAAGCCGTCATTAAAATAAGCCGCTCTTTTTCGGTGTTACCAATTTTCGTTTTGATGTTGTATACATCAGAAATTGAACTTTTCTTTTTTACCATAGTATTTCCTTCGGATATAAAGGGTTCATTGCTAAAGGGATAAGGGATTTCTTTTCCAACCAAATAGGATTGGCCATTTTTTAATTGTCTTCCAAAAACTGCAAAAAACTCTTCATAATTACCAGCTAACTGCTGCTTTACCGCCTCTTTATTTCTAAACTGATATTTACCCTGAATAACGATTGTAGAATCAATATCTCCATTATAAAATGCCTTGTCTAGCTCTTTGTAAACCGCCTGTTGATAATCCGACCAATTCATTAGCTCTAACATATTACCATTTGAGTCCAACGCAATTTTCATAGGGATTGTCATCAGCGGGTCGGTTAAGGGTGTATTATTGATGGATGAAAGCTTAAATTCTACGATATAGCCTAATTTGGCAGCTGCCTGAACGGTTAATGCTGCATAAAATGAATCAATGGTTTCTTGTAAGGGAAAGTCATTGGCGTTTCTAACCACATCTTGCTCTACAACCATATAGGTATAGGTTTTTCCTTTAGGGTAGCCAAAACCAAAGTATTGCCCTGCAGTATCTTGAGAAAAGCTAGTTTGTGAAATGAAAGAGAAAATTAGGGTGATTAAGGTTATTTTTAGGTATCGCATTTAAAAGTAATTAGCAAAATTTATTCCACTATTTAGTTGAGATTAAATAAAGGCACATTCAAGTAACTAATGCAACCCTGTGGTGCAAAAATAATTCAGAGGGAGTGAAAAATCCTAATTTTTTTCTTGGTCTAGAATTAAGGTTGTTTTGTACATCCAGAACAGCCTGGTATTCCACATCTTTTAATGATGATTTTTTAGAAAAAAATTGCCTAATTAGTTTGTTCTGATATTCATTCAGACCCCTTTCCCAACTTGAATAAGGATGAGCAAAATAATATTTGCAATCAATTTTTTTTGCAATTAATTGGTGTTCCATAAACTCTTTCCCATTATCACTGGTTATACTCAGCACATCGGCTTTGTAAGGTATCAGCATGTTTAACAGTGCTT
>Ga0209491_10001341_pt1 | contig 48547 bp, 46 predicted proteins | sample BON02_FD_187213 | JGI IMG/M metagenome (GOLD analysis project Ga0209491, IMG submission 187213) | Freshwater microbial communities from Lake Bonney liftoff mats and glacier meltwater in Antarctica - BON-02 (SPAdes) (version 2) | ecosystem: Environmental > Aquatic > Freshwater > Ice > Glacier...
CTTTTATCGCTACGGCATTGCTACAGGGATCGATGAAATTACCTTTTTTGGTAATCTCATGGGGCTTGGGCAGCAATCGGGAATCCCGCTTTCTGGCGAGTCTCCCGGGATCTTGCCGGGGAAGGACTGGCTTTCCAATAAACATCCTAATGACCGCTGGCGCGATGGCTACACGGCGAATACTTCCATCGGGCAGGGGTTCGTTTTGGCCACTCCACTGCAAATGGCGATGGTCACAGCTGCCGTTGCGAATGGAGGCACGGTTTACTATCCGCGACTCGTGGATAAAGTGGTCTCGCCGACGGGTGAAGTCGTGCTGGAAGAACCAGCCAAGATCCGATCGAACCTCATCACCGACGGAGGCATTGATCCGGAGGATTTTGAGCACATCCGCCGGGGGATGTGGAAAGTGTGCAATGAAGGCGGCGGCACGGGGCGCGCTGCGGCCATCAAGGATCTCGGAGTTTCCGGAAAGACCGGGACGGCGCAGTTCAAGTTCCAAGGCAAGACAGACAACCGTGTTTGGTTCATCGCTTTCGCCCCGTACGACAATCCCCGGTACGCCATATGTATCATGGTGGAGGGTGCTAAATCCGGTGGTGGCGTGGCGGCCCCCATTGCGGGTAAGATTCTGGAGGAAACGTTTGCATTGGATGAAGCGGAGGAGCCATTTTTGCTGGCCCGCCTCGAACCTGCCGTTGGCAATTCCAAATATGTTGAAAGTGTGAATTTCGGTCGTGATATCCCGGCCGCTCTCGCTGCTGATCCGGAGACGACCGATGTGGTCGAGCAACCGGACCTTGCACGTGTAGCGACTGCAGTTGCAGCGCCATCCATTCGCGACGCCCCCGACGAGCGTGGGCGCGTGCAAAAACCCGAGCGGGAACGCAAGGGCCTACTTAATTTCTTCAACCGAGGTGGAGACAAAAAACCGCGGGAGAGTCCGGAGCGTTCCGTGCCTCCACCGCGACGTCCGTTCCACCGATGAAGATGCATCCAAAAATTAACCCTTCTCCTGTCCCGCTTTGCCGGGCAGTATTTTTATTATATCATGTTCGAAATTGTAAAACGTCTCCTCGGTTTAGGCCGTAAACCGACCGGAACCAAACTCATCGTCAGCTGCGAAAAACTCGAAAAACGGGTAGCGCTGATGGAAAATAACCGCCTCGAAGAATATACCATCGAGCGCGAAACGGACCGCAATATTGTCGGCGGAATTTATAAAGGCAAAGTCCGCAACATCGAACACGGGCTCAAGGCCATGTTCGTCGATATCGGGTTTGAGAAAAATGCGTTCCTGCACTTTTGGGATGCCATCCCGGCTGCGCTCGATAGCGGCGTGGAAGAGGTCTCTCGCGCCGATGGCGGCGGGAAAACTCAAAAGAAAAAGATCACCGCCAAAGATATCCCGACGATCTATCCCGTCGGGGCAGATGTCATCGTGCAGGTAAGCAAGGGGCCAATCAGCAACAAAGGTCCGCGAATCACAACTAACATCAGTCTGCCAGGCAGGTATCTTGTGCTCATGCCGTTCAATGATCAATGCGGCATCTCCCGTAAGATCGATGATCCCAAAGAGCGCGATCGGCTGCGCAAAATCCTTCGGGAACTCGACCTGCCCGAAGGGATGGGAGTGATCATGCGTACGGCCGGGCAGGACCAGCGCGCCCGGTATTTCGTACGCGATCTCAGTTTGCTGCTCGATCAATGGGATGAAATCGCCCAGGGCATGGAGGAGAAAAGGGCTCCCGCAGTGCTCTTTAACGAGCCAGACCTCATTGATCGCACGGTGCGTGATTTTCTTACAGATGAGGTGGATGAAGTGTTGGTTGATGATCTCGTTGCCTTCGAGCGCATGCAATCACTCGTCGAGCAAATTTCAAAGCGAGCAAAAAAACGCGTGCATCACTACGGTGGAGTACAGCCGATTTTTGATTTTTTTGGCGTTCAGCCTCAGATCGATGCCGCATTTCACCGGCAGGTCTGGCTGCCATGCGGCGGGTATATCGTGATCGATGAAACCGAGGCGATGATCGCCATCGACGTCAACACCGGGCGGAACAAAGGCGGGAAGGACATGGATAAAACGATCCTCACGACCAACCTTGAAGCTGCGGATGAGATTTCGCGCCAGCTTCGTCTGAGGAATATCGGCGGACTAATCGTCGGAGATTTCATCGATATGAAGAGCCGCAAGGATCAGCAGGCGGTGTATCAACGGGTGCGGGATCGGCTCAAGCGTGACAAGGCGCGGACCCATGTGCTCCCGATTTCACAGCTCGGGCTCATGGAAATGACCCGGCAGCGTGCCGCCGAAAGTCTCGCAAGTTCTCAATTCATCACCTGCCCGTATTGCAATGGGCGGGGATTGATTAAAAGTCCGATGACGATGAGCGTCGAACTCCAGCGCGCACTCCATTCCGTGATGAAAAAACACCAGGTGGACGTTCACGAGATCAAGATCGCCGTGCACCCGGATCTGCTCGGCCGCCTGCGTGAGGAAGATGAGGAACTCTTGATTGATATTGAGCGCCGTTACGCCGGACGCCTTACATTCCGCTCAGACCCGACATTCCATCCGGAAAAGTTCGTCATCAGCAATGCCGTGACTGGCGAGGATCTCAAGGGATAGGAGGAAGACCGGAAATCCGCGACCCTGGCTTGATGCCTTGCCGCTGAAACCAGCCGCCGGGCATCTCCAGCGCGTAGAAGATCGTGGAAAACCGGCTCTGAATAGCAGTCTCGTCGTTGGCCTGCATCTCGTAGATTTCAAGAATCATTCCCGTCTGGTTGATGTAGGCGATTGACAGCGGGATCAATGTGTTTTTCATCCAAAAAGATGCCGGTCCAGGCTCATCCATCACGAACAGCATGCCCTCGTTTTCTGCCATTTCCGTTCGGAACATCATCCCGATCCGCCGGGTTTCTGGTTGGTCGGCGACTTCAGCCTCCACGGCAACTCCTGCAACATCCAGGGTTATCGCCGGAAGCCGGGGCTGCGGGCTTTTTGCCAGCGCAGTGAGTGACAATGACAGGCCGAGAAGGGAAAGGACGGCTGAGTAGCGGATGCATTTCATGACGAAAAATCTATCGATTCTATTGACAGGCGCGAAGCGGATTTTGCAAGTTGCCTGCGCCAACGCGGGCGAGATCTGCTGCACGGCACAAATTACCCAAAATGTGTTTGATATTAGATTTTTTAATACTAGCGTTACCGCGCGCGTATATGATTTTGTGCCTTTTCCACGCATTCCAACTTTTTCCGACGGCCCGGCCCTGATTCGATAGCTATGGCGAATTTTTTTCCAAAATGGTTAAACTGGCTTCCACTGAAGCTGACGATTTGCATTGGTGTCATCGTCACCACATTGGTGGGCGGGATCTGGTATTATTTCACTCCGAAATACACCCGCGTGGGATATGAGCCCGACCAACCGGTTCCTTTTTCACATGTCGTCCATGTGGAACAGCTCGGGATGGATTGCCGATATTGCCATAGTTTTGTAGAGGTTGCATCGCATTCGAATGTCCCCACGACGGCGACCTGCATCGGCTGTCATGGCGAAGGGAAAATCAAGCATGACAGCCCGAAACTCACAGCCGTGGTTGAGAGCTGGAAAACCGGACGCCCTGTGCAATGGGCGCGGGTTCACCAGGTGCCTGATTACGCGTATTTCAATCATGCTGTTCACGTCAACCGTGGGGTGAGTTGCTACAGCTGTCACGGAGACGTCAGCGCAATGCCGGTCGTCTACCAGCATGAGCCGCAAAGCATGGCATGGTGCTTGGAGTGCCACAGGGCACCGGAAAACCACCTGCGTCCGCCGGAGGAAATTTATAATATGAAATGGAAGCCAGTGGCTGGCGAAACGCAGCGCGAAATAGGCATGAAGTTTAAACAAGAATGGGATGTGAATCCTCCGGTCACCTGCGGAGGATGCCACCGATGAAAAAAATCATCAATCACCCGCCCCGGCTGGAACATCCGACGATGTGGCGCTCCATGGAGGAATTCCAGAATACGCCGGAGTTCGAGGAAACGCTTCAACGGGAATTTCCATCAGGCGCCGCCGTTTATGACGAGACGGGATTGTCGAAGCGCGACTTTCTCAAGCTCATGGGTGCTTCGATGGCGCTTGCCGGTGTCGGACTCACGGGTTGCCGCAGACCGCCGTCGTTTCTCGTGCCCCTTACGCAGGGGGTCGAGTGGACCGTGCCGGGCAAGTTTCTTTATTACGCGACCGCCACGCCCACGCGGCTGGGGGCGATTCCGTTAATTGCGACGACCTCAGACGGACGTCCTACCAAGGTTGAAGGTAATCCCTTGCATCCTTACAGCAACGGCGGGACAGATGTATTCTCTCAAGCAAGCGTTCTCGATCTCTATGATCCGAACCGGCTAAAGGCGATCAAACGCGAGGGAGCTTCGACCGATACTGCTAGTTTTGACACGCTGATCGGAGAAATTCGGCAGCGGGGTGACGGCCTTGCCGTGCTTGCGGATTTCATCAATTCGCCATCGAGGGACCGTCTTCGCACGGAACTCAAGGCTGCGTTTCCAGGAATGATTTGGGCTGAATACGAGCCGCTTGCCACGGGTGAGTCCACGTCGGCTGCGGTTATCGCATTTGGCGAGGGGACGAGCGTTCGACCTAATTTTGAGGCAGCGGATGTCATCCTCGCGTTGGATTCAGATTTTCTGGATACTTCAGAAACGGGACCTTCCTTCGCGACTGCGTTTTATCAACGCCGCAAACCCGAGCAAGTGGGGCACGGGATGAACCGCCTCTACGTGGTCGAAAACCATTATACCTCGACAGGCGGATTAGCAGACCATCGTTTGCGTGTTCGCGCGTGCGACATGGGAGCATTTTTGGCGGCTGTCTCGGTTCAAGTTGCATCGCTTACGGGAAATTCCGCCTTGGCGTCTGCGGCTTCAGCATTTCCTGCAGGCAGCGCTTCCTTCGATGATGTTTGGGTAAACGAATGCGCTAAGGATTTGGCAAGCGCAAGCGGTCGTGCCCTTGTGATCGTCGGGCGTGAGCAACCGGCGGCAGTTCAGGCCCTCGGTTACGCACTCAACGGAGCCCTCGGCAGTTTGGGAAGCACGCTTCTGGGCTATAAAACCGCCCCGGGCTCCAAGGCTGCGTCAATCGAAGATCTTGCGGCGGCTCTTTCAAGCAAGAGCGTGCAGACACTCATGATCTTGGGAGGAAATCCGGTTTACAACGCACCAGCGAACATCAACTTTGCGGATCTACTCAAAACGGTGCCGACGAGCATCCATCTTTCGCTTTATGAGGATGAAACGTCGAAAACGTGCAAATGGGCCGTTCCCGCTTCTCACTATCTTGAAACCTGGGGCGATACTCGGACATTTGACGGGACGCACACCTCCATCCAGCCAATGATCCTTCCGCTTTGGAATGGAGTGTCGCAGTTGGATATTCTATCGCAACTCCTGGGCCGTCCACGGCCCGAGGGCCCTGAAATCGTCCGCGAGACATTCCAACAGCGCCTCGGTTCGACCGGATCGGCGTTGGATCTCGCATGGAACGAATACGTGCGCACGGGATTTCTCGCGGAGTCCGCCTTTCCAGCGGCCGCATTGAAACTCAACAGTGGTGCAATCACATCGGCCATTGCCGCCTACCAACCCTCTCCTTCCGACGGCACCGAGATTGTCTTCCTAAAGAGTAGCAGCGTGGATGACGGGCGCTATGCCAATAACTCGTGGCTCCAAGAGACCCCGGACTTTGTCACCAAACTTACGTGGGACAATGCAGCGCTGATCAGCCCGGCTGACGCGGCTGAGATGGGAATTAAAGACGGAGATATGGTGGAAATCGCAGCTGGAGAATCCCGTCTTGAATGCGCGGCTCTGATTGCGCCCGGGCACGCGGATGATTCCGTTTCGATTTCCCTCGGTTACGGCCGGAAAGATGTTTCGGCCCTCATGCAGGGAGTGGGATTTGACGCCTATCCGCTGCGCACGGCAGCCACACCTCGTTTCCGTAAGGGAGTTAGTGTGAAGGCTACCCGGGGTCCGAAATATAAGCTCGCTCGTCCTCAGGAGCATCAGTCCATGGAAGGTCGTGATCTATTCCGCGAAGGCACGCTGGATCGCTTTAAGAAAGATCCAACTTTTGCCCTGAATATGGGCATGGATGGCCACTTGCCACCGGAGATTTCGATTTACAAAAATCCGCTGTTTCAGCCTGGGCAGATGGCCAAAGAGCAATGGGCAATGACAATTGACCTGAATGTTTGTAATGGTTGCAATGCCTGTCTGGTTGCCTGCCAAGCGGAAAATAACGTGCCCGTCGTAGGTAAGGATCAGGTGATCCGGGGCCGCGACATGGCATGGATCCGCATAGATCGCTATTTCGCGAGCCCGGAGAGTTCGCTCGAAAATCCGGAGATGGTTGCGCAGATGATCACGTGCCAGCATTGCGAAAATGCGCCATGCGAAACGGTGTGTCCGGTGAACGCGACAGTACACAGCGAAGATGGCCTCAATTTGATGGCTTACAACCGCTGCATCGGCACTCGGTATTGTGCCAATAACTGCCCATGGAAAGTCCGTCGGTTTAATCATTTCGATTACAATCAGCGTCCGATTGACAAGCTCTACTTTGGCCCGCTTGCTCCTAAGGGGATGGCGGACAGCTTGAAAATGAGCAAAAACCCGAATGTCACGGTTCGCATGCGCGGTGTGATGGAAAAGTGCACGTTTTGCATCCAGCGCATCGAGGAAGCGAAGATCGCGCGCACGGTTAAGGCAGGAGCATCCGATAAGTCTAAGGTCGCGGTGGCGCCCTTCAAGACCGCATGTCAGCAGGCCTGTCCATCTGAGGCTATCGTTTTCGGCGACGAAAATAACCCGGATCGATTGGTTTCCAAGCTGCGGAAAGACCCGCGTGGATTTACCATGCTGAAATACGTGAATGCGCGCCCCCGCATCACGTATCTCGCCCGAATCAAGAACCCGAATCCAGCAATGCCAGGTGCCGAACTAGTGGGGAACATCAACACGCCCGATTATCACGAAGCCCATCATGGCGAAGCATCCCACGGCGCTGCCGATCCCCACGGAAGCCATGCTCCTGAGGCTCACCATTAACTGAATTTTATGGCAGATAGCACCGCCACGATCGATCCCGTCAAGCCTCCGGAAACCGGAGTTGCCGTCGTTCGCCCTCCGCTCGTCTTGAACGAGCGCACCATGGGATGGATCAGCAATTACATCAGCTCCATCGTAGAAGCGAGGACTCCGACCTGGTGGTATATAGCCATGGGAGTGACCGTTCCGCTCATGCTCATGTGCTTCACCATGCTGGCTTATCTCGTTTCCACGGGTATCGGCGTATGGGGCAATAACCATCCCGTCGGTTGGGCATGGGACATCACGAACTTCGTGTTCTGGATCGGTATTGGCCACGCAGGCACGCTGATCTCGGCGATTTTGTTTCTCACCCGGCAAAAATGGCGAACCTCCATTAACCGGGCGGCAGAAGCGATGACACTTTTTGCGGTGGTATGCGCCGGCATTTACCCGGCGCTTCATGTCGGGCGGGTCTGGATGGTGTGGTTTCTGGCACCGGTGCCGAATTCAAACGCGATCTGGCCCAACTTCCGGAGTCCGCTGCTGTGGGATGTTTTTGCGGTGTCCACGTATTTCACCGTTTCAGTTCTTTTTTGGTACACAGGTCTTATTCCGGATCTTGCAACCCTGCGGGATCGCTGCACTTCGAAAATTAAGAAGTTCTTCTACGGAATCTTTGCCCTCGGATGGCGGGGAGGTAACCGCCAGTGGCGTCACTACGAGATGGCGTATCTGTTGCTCGCAGGCCTCTCTACGCCGCTTGTGTTATCGGTGCATTCGGTCGTTTCCTTTGACTTTGCAACGTCCGTTATCCCGGGATGGCATGCGACTATTTTCCCGCCCTACTTCGTGGCAGGCGCCATTTTCGGCGGATTTGCAATGGTTCTTACCTTGATGATCCCCGCGACTGCCATTTGGCCTTCGCTAAAAGATTTGATCACGCCGAGCCACGTGGATAAAATGTGTAAGATCATCCTGCTGACAGGGTCGATCGTAGGCTACGCCTATCTCATGGAGTTGTTCATTGCCTGGTATGGCGGCAACCCGTATGAGCAGGCTGCTTTCTGGAATCGCGCATTTGGCCCCTCCGGGTGGAACTATTGGGTCATGATGACGTGTAACGTCGTCGCCCCGCAGTTCTTCTGGTTTAAGTGGTGCCGACACAACTGGTGGGCCGTCTGGATTCTTGTCCAGTTCCCGAACGTCGGGATGTGGTTCGAGCGGTTTGTGATTATTGGAACGACGCTCGAGCGGGACTTCTTGCCGAGCTCATGGCAGCAGTTTCACCCGAGCATCGTTGACGTGCTGACATTCATCGGAACGTTTGGATTGTTCATGACATTATTCCTGCTTTTCATCCGCTTCCTTCCGATGATTTGTATGTTTGAGGTGAAAGCGGTCCTACCTGAAGCTGACCCCCACTACGGAGAAAAACACTAATGCACATCGCTGGAGATCAAAAATCTGCCTTATTCGCAGTTGCTGCGGAATTTGACAGCGCGCGGGACCTCTACCAAGCCGCCTTAAAAATCCGTGCCGCGGGTTTCAAGCGTTGGGATGTCTACTCGCCCTTTCCGATTCATGGAATGGACGAGGCCATGGGACTGAGCCGATCGCTTCTCGGTCGGCTGGTCTTCGTTGGTGGCCTGATCGGATTTATCACGGCCGTTTCTCTGCAGTTTATTCCGTCGTCGATTTTATACCCGCTCGTGGTTGCCGGAAAGCCGACGGATATCATGACCGCACCTGCATTTTTCCCGATCATGTTTGAGCTAACCATCCTGCTATCTGCATTCACCGCAGTGTTCGGGATGTTGATTCTTAACGGGCTTCCGCGCTGGAATCATCCGATGTTCAATTGGGAGCGGTTTAAAAAGGTCACTGAAGACAAATTTTACGTCGCTATCGAGTCACGTGATCCGCAGTTCTCTGAACAATCCACCCGTGAGTTCCTCGAAACGCTTGGAGGCAAAAACCTCGCGGTCATTCACGAAGAATAAGCGCTGCTCCGCCTGCGACCGTCTGAACGCGTGCCGCCGACGCGAAGTTGAAACCGATGCAGCTCAGGCTAAAAAGGGATTTGTCCGGCGTTCGTGGCCGATCGTTGTATGAGGACCGTGCCCCGGATATAGGATCGTTTCTTCCGGCAGTGTCAGCAGATTTTGAAAAATCTTCTCGAGGAGGAGATCCTTATTGCCTCCGGGAAGATCCCATCGGCCAATGCCGCCTGCAAACAACGCATCGCCGCCAAATACAATCCCGTCGTTTTTGAGGTAGAAACAGATGCTGCCCGGACAGTGGCCCGGGACCTCCAGGACGTCGAAGTGGAGTCCTGCAAACTCGGCAGACTCGGATTCCGCCAAGTCCACATCCGGGTGGGCGGGCTCGATTTCGAGTTGAAATCCCCATTTTGAAAAAAAACCACGTTCAGCCACCATCGCCCGGGAGTCTGCGTGCACCGCGACTTTGCAGGCATGGCGCTGCTGGACCGCAGCTGCATCAACGATATGATCGAAGTGGCCATGGGTAAGTAAAAGGGCGACAATAGGCTCATCTGCAAAACGTTCGTCAGCTCCTTGGGGAGCGTCGATTAGCACGCAGCCGGACGGCCCCCGGAGGAGAAATGCGTTGGTGTCAAAGACACCGCCGGTAAATTCTTCGAACTTTATCATGAAAAAGTGGTCATAGTTGTAATGCGTAATTTGATTTTGAGGCAATCGTCTGCTTCTGTGAAGGATACAATGAAGATTAAGAACTCCACTTTGGCAATATTGCTTGCCCTGACCATTACATCCATTGCCCTGCCGGCACGGGCCCAGACAGATATGGATAAAGTGTCGGTGTCCGTTGCTCGCCTCCTGGAGCAGGGACATTATTCGCGGCAATCGCTGAATGCCGATATTTCAAAGCGCCTCTTCGAACGCTACCTCGCCGATCTCGACCCTAACCGCCTGTTTTTCATTGAGCCCGATGTGGAGGAGTTTCGGCTCAAATACGAAAGCTCATTGGACCAGAACATCCTCTCCGGAAACTTGGACCCAGCGCGCGAAATATTCGCTCGTTACAAGGAACGCGTTGAAGCACGAGCCGCAAAAAATCTAAAACTCGCTGACAAAAAATATGATTTCAAATCGGAGCGCACCGTCGCACTGGATCGCAAGGAATCACCGTGGCCGAAGGACGCAGCTGAAGCAGACCAGCTTTGGGCGGATCGAATCGAGGCTGAGCTGCTCGAAGAAAGTCTCAATGAACATGCCACAGACGCTCCTCCTAAGGTGATCGCCCGGCGTCAGAACCAGATTCTTCGTAACGTGAACGATCTTGATGACGAAGCGATCGTCGCAGGATTCCTGAGCGCCCTCGCACGCACATACGATCCGCACACAACCTACATGAGCCCGTCCGAACTGGAGAGCTTCCGGATTGAAATGGAGAAGTCACTCGAAGGTGTTGGTGCTGTCCTCAGCTCCGAAGACGGCTATACGAAGGTGCGAGAGATCGTTCCGGGAGGCCCTGCGGATCTGCAAGGTAATCTCCGTGTCAGTGACCGCATTGTGGCTGTCGCGCAGGGCGAAAAGGAATTCGAGGATATCGTCGACATGCGACTCGACAAAGTCGTTCAGAAAATCCGTGGGAAACGCGGAACCATCGTCCGGCTCCAAGTGATCCCTGCCAATGTGGTCGACGCTTCTAAGCGCGAGGTGATCGCCATCCGCCGGGACAAGGTGGAATTAAAAGACCAGAAGGCCAAAGCGGAGCTTCTCGACATGAAAGGTCAAGATGGCAGGAATGTAAAAATCGGATGGGTGGAGGTGCCGTCCTTTTACGCGAACTCCGATGAGGGTGTGAGTACTGCAGGCGACGTTCTTTCATTGATCAATCGTCTCAAAAAAGAAGATGCCGAGGGCTTGGTAATTGATCTCCGCCGTGACGGAGGTGGATCTTTGGATGAGGCTATTAAGCTGACGGGATTGTTCATCCCAAAAGGTCCGGTGGTATTGTCCAAGGATTCGAATGGAAAAGTCAGCGTCTCAAATGATCCTGATCCCAGTTTGGCTTATAATGGTCCGATTGTGGTGCTCATGAATCGACTGAGCGCATCCGCCAGCGAGATCTTTGCTGCTGCCCTTCAGGATTACGGGGTAGCCGTAATCGTCGGAGATGAGCGTTCATTTGGAAAAGGAACAGTCCAGACGATGCTGGATATCGGCCGCTTCATGCCGATCTTTAGTTTGGGTGCTGCCGATGCCGGGGCTCTGAAGCTGACCATCAACAAATATTACCGAGTCCGCGGCGGTTCGACCCAACTCGAGGGCGTTCGCTCGGACATCATCATCCCATCGCTGACGGACAATCCTGAAATCGGCGAGGGTGCATTGCCTAATGCGCTCCCTTACGACGAAGTCGCTCCGCAGCGCATCGAGACCGATCCCATGATGGCGTCTATGCTGCCCGAATTGCAAAACCGCTCGGCGGCACGTGTCGCGTCCGACCCCGAGTTCTCGTACATCCTTGAAGATATGACGCGGTTGCGGCAGCGCATTGAGGAAAATACCGTTTCCCTGAACCTTGCTAAGCGGAAGTCTGAGCGGGATGCAGATACTGCCCGGAAAGAGGCACGTATTTCAGATCGCAAAGAGCGCGGCCCGGCGTTTGAGGTGACTGCTTACGAGCTGACACTTGAAAATGTGGAGAAACCAGAGCTCGTCCAAGTCGCCTTTGATCGTGACAAAAAGAAGGGCTACGATATGGAAGTTGAAGAGGCGAAAGACGAAGAGCCAAAAGACCCGGCACCGGACGCCGTGCGAAACGAAGCACTTCGGATCGCTGGAGATCTGATCGAAGTCAGGGCTGCCAGCAAGACGGCCTCCATCCAGAAAGACACACCTGTCGTTCAATGATGTTTACAAGATTCCGAATTTGAGATTGCAAAAACTCCTCCGGTGCGAGAAATATTGAGCAACAACATTTTTTTAACAGATTACCCCAGAGTTTATGAGTGAGCCGAAAAAAGAAACCGTCCGCATCGTTCTTCCACCGCGTCGTGAAGGGCAGTCGGCCGCAGGAAACCCGCGCGAGAACGCGATGATCAATCTGCCGCCAAAGCCTGCACCTGCTCCCACAGGTGGCGCTCCACTACCACCTGCCGGGCTTAAACCCCCTTCGCCTCCTGTCGGTCTCACTCCGCCAAAACCGCCTGCAGCACCGGTCGCTCCTGCCGGATTGAAGCCGCCGATGGCTCCATCCGCTCCCGTTGCCCCTGCGCTGTCAGCTTCAAAGGTCGCCTCCATGCCAGCCCCTGCGCCTGTTGCAGTAAAACCTGAGGCCAAGAAGGAGACTGCAAAAGTTACCCCAGCACCTAGCAAGCCGATGCCTCAGGCAACTGTGCAGTTGACGCCTAAAGCGCCGCTTCTCGGAGCTACGGCTAAGGCTCCTTTCAAAACCTCGGATGTTGCTCCAGTGGCAGAGTCTCCAGATACCATGACCACGATTCTTGGTGCTGCCGCTGTCGTTGCCGCGCTCATCGCTCTCGGAGTTCAATTTCTGTAGCCTGCCGGGCCGATTCTCGGCGTCTTTGAGTGCTCGCGTTGACCTGGGAGTATTCCAGTTATTTCATTCCAATAAAAACCCCGCCCTCCCGGATCCAACCTCTATTTAAATATCCTATGGCTAGCGCAAATGTAATTGAGTTCACCGACGCCAACTTCGACGATGAAATCGCGAATGCGACCGTCCCGGTTTTAGTTGATTTCTGGGCACCTTGGTGCGGTCCCTGCCGAATGATCGCTCCGCTGATTGACGAGATCGCTGACGAGAAAGTCGGACTCGTAAAGGTAGGTAAAGTAAATGTCGATGACTGCCCCGGTGTCGCATCGAAGTTCCGAATTCAGGCAATCCCGACAATCCTTATCTTTGAAAATGGTGAGAAGAAAGACCAAGTCGTAGGTCTTGCCGGAAAAGCAGACCTTCTTTCCAAGCTCGGTATTTAAGCCTCAGGGAGTGGGAAGGAGTCAGATTTCCCTCAGATCCCGAGAATCTGACGGGATGGCAGCCGCTGCCTATTTTTTAGGTAGATCGGCGTGTTTCACATCATTCCCGGCGATGGACGGATGAGGGCGAAATACCCCCCGTTGGAGGTGTGGGTTCGCTTCTTTGCGGTGGAACGGGACTTTCTTCAGCCACAAACGTATCGCTTCCCAGTGGATGAGTGTGATCACCTTGAGAGTAATCAATGGATACTTGAGTGTGCAGTACAGCAGGTTTGCGGTGGTTAGCGGTAGACGCTTCCCGCTGAGCACACTGATTAGTTCCTTTTCCTCGTCTCGGTAATCATCGATCCAGACGCGGAGTCGCTCCGATGGAGTTTCATATTTAAAGTCGAATGCGAGATCGAGGTCAGAGAACGGGGATACATAAAAATGCTTCGTTGCCCGCGAATGAAAATGCTCACCTTCCGCAGGAACTAGGTAAGGTTTCAATTCTTTGAATGTATTTCCCACTTCTGTGACCGAGGTAATCGGATCTCCTGCGGCATTGTAGAGGATGTAGATGGTGATCGGATTGAACGTATATCCGAGGAATCGAGGAAGCGTGAGCATACGGACGTTTGCTATTTCCCTGGTTTCGCCCTGCGATTGCACCCAGGAAATGACATTGCTCCGAATCGATTGGGCTCCGAAGGAAAAATGATCTTCCGCTTGCAGGCTGTAAAGATTCCGTGTTCCCGCTGAGAAGATCGGAACGGATCGCTCGACTGCCGCGAGTTCATCCAAATCCAGCCAAAATAGAAAGATCCGATAGGTGAATTGGTGGGTCTTCGGGCGAAGACGCTTGTGCATCACGGTGCATTCGTAAAGACACGAATTCATGACTGGCGGAGGTGGTCGGAAATCGTGTGGCTGAGCGTCACTGCCGACCAATACGCATCCTCATGAAAGCCATGTCTGAAATAGCTGCCGCAGAAATAGACGCGCTGCTTCGCCGCGCGTGAATTCAGCGATGGCAGGCGAGCTTGGGTGGCAAGTGAATCCAAGGTGAACCCCGGGTGGGTGTAGTCTGTCTCGTAAAGAATGGTCTCGGGCTTAATCAAGCCACGTGCGTTGATTGATACAAAATAATTCTGCTCCTCAGACACGCGCTGGAGTGCATTCATCCAATAATGGGTCGTTGCCCGAAGGTTTCCGTCGGGCGAATTTTCCATCCGATAGTTCCATGAGGCCCATGCGATCTTTTTGCGAGGCATGCAAGACGCGTCGGTATGGAGTGTGGCCGCATTGTGCTGATAGCGCCAAGGGCCCAATAGGGCAGCTTGGTCGTCATCCGGCTGCGCGAGAAGCGCCAACGCCTCATCCGCATGGGTCGCTACAATCACGCGGTCAAAATGGTCCGAGTAACCATCGGCAGTTCGGAGTTGGACTGCATCTGGTGATTCGGAGATTTCCACAATTTCGGCATCGAGACGTGGCTCGCCGGTCGCGGCTAGAATCTTCCGGAGGTAAGTGTGGGAGCCATTGGAAACCGTGAACCATGGATGATGAGTTTGTACGCCGAGAAACCCATGATTATAGAAAAAACGAATCAGCATTTCCGCCGGGAAATCGAGAACTTCGTCGGGATGTGTCGACCACACTGCCGAGCTCATTGGAACGAGGTAATAATTGAGCAGATCAGCATCAAATCCATGGGCGTCTGCATACTGTCGCACCGTGAGGTTCCTTGCATTGCCGGATGCCAAGGATGCATTCGCCACTTTGAAAAAACGACCGATCTGCGCCAGGAGACGGTAAAACCGCGGGCGAAACAGGTTTCGTTTTTGGGCGAAAATCTTTTGCAGGCTCATCCCGTTATATTCAAGCCCGTCGGGACGATGCTGCACGCTGAACGACATCTCGCTCGGCTGAATGGCAACTCCGGTTTCCTCAAAGAGCTGACATAAGTTCGGATAAGTTACCTTGTTGAAAACAATGAATCCGGTGTCGATGGGGACTGCGCGGCCGCTCTCTTGCACCGTCACCGTATTGGTGTGGCCTCCCGGTCGGGCCGCCTTGTCGAAAAGTGTCAAATGGGCTTGGTCGCGCAAATTCCACGCACATCCAAGGCCCGCGACGCCCGTGCCAATAATCGCGATGCGCTCCATGGCGAAGTTATTCGTCGTTCTGGTCTCGGGCGACTTGGTAAGCGGACGTTGGCACTCCGCGCAGGTCCCATACAATGCCCAGCGCCGCTAATACTCTCAGCACGTAGTAAGAAATATCAATCTCCCACCAGTAAAACCCTTGCCTTGCGGAAGCCTGATAGTGGTGGTGGTTGTTGTGCCATCCTTCGCCCAGCGTGATTAGCGCGAGGATGAGGCTGTTTCGACTCTCGTCATTCGTTTCGTAGCGCTTGGACCCCAGCGTGTGCGCAAACGAATTGACTGCACAGGTTCCGTGGAAAAGGAAAACGGTGCTGATAAAAAATCCCCAGACGACCAACTGCCATCCATTGGTGCCCAGACCCGGTGCAAAGGCAGCTAGCAGTTCTCCCGCTCCGAAAAGTGCTCCCGCTAGCAACAGGGGACCGATCAAGTCAAAACGATTAAGGAAAACAAGCTCGGGGAATTTCACCAGGTCACGCACCGCGGCATAGTTGGTCGGGAAGTTCCGGCTGCTCGTCAGCCACCCGACATGGGACCAGAGAAAGCCCTTGGACACTGGCGAATGAGTATCGTGTTCTTCATCAGAATGCCGGTGGTGATGCCTGTGCACCGAAGCCCACCACAGAGGGCCACGCTGGACCGCAGTGAGGCCAAGTAACGCAAAGACAAATTGGATCGGGCGCGAAGTTTTGAAAGCCCGGTGACAAAAGTAGCGGTGATACAATCCAGTCACTGCAAACATGCGGATCAGGTAGAGCGCTACGGCAACACCGACAGCCGTCCAGCTCCATCCCGTCCAGATCACACCGAGACAAGCCAGATGCAGAATGATAAACGGGATCGCCCGGGACCATTCGAAGCGCTCTGGAAGATCTCGAATGCGCTCTCCGCCCTCCGGGAAGTAGTCGGAATCCAGGAGGTCAATTAGCCTGCGCCAAAACCCCCGCCGTCTTGGTTGTGCGGTGGGGTTATTCAGAATTGATTCCGATTTCGGTGAGGATGCGTTGTAAGTCGTCGGTTCCATAATACTCAATGGTGATGTGGCCTTGTTTCTCACCATGATGTATTACGACGCGGGTTGCCAACCGGTGCTGCAGTAAGTTCTGCACGTGTTGGACCGCAGGAGTCAACCCCTCCATCTTCCGACGCCGAGATGGAGCTGTTGATGGTTGTCCGGATCTGGATTGATGGTCGGCGACCAATTTTTCTGCCCGTCGAACCGAGGCACTCTGACGCAGGATCATATCCGCCAGGAGGCGCTGCTCTTCCTTGGTCCTTAGCGAGAGCAATACTTTGGCATGGCCAACGGAAACCTGTCCCTGCCGAAGCATCGATTTTACGTTTTCATCGAGATCCAGCAACCGGACGGCATTGGCAATCGCAGCGCGGCTTTTGCCGACCCGCCTGGAAATCTCTTCCTGGGTCAGGCCGAATTCCTTGGAGAGGCGTGCATACGCTGTCGCTTCTTCGATCGGATTCAGATCCTCACGCTGAAGGTTTTCAATAAGCGCGAGTTCGAGAACCTCCTGATCGGAAGCCTTGCGGATGATTACCGGGGCCTCGGTGAGACCCACCTCTTGGGCTGCTCTCCACCGGCGCTCGCCTGCGATAAGCTCAAACTTGCCATCGGAACTTCGGACAATCAATGGCTGGATAATTCCCCGTTCGCGGATCGACTCGACAAGGTCGTGCAGTTGTTCCGGGCGAAACTGGGACCGCGGCTGCAGCGGGCTCGCAAATATTTTTTGGAGTCCGATCATTTGAATCCGCTCGCCATCGTCCACGGAGGGCACGGGGGCGGAAACGCGGGGATTAATCAGTGCGCCAAGTCCCTTGCCAAGTGCGGGTTTTGCCATAGTTAGCGGAGTCTAAACGGATGCTGCCATCAAAATCAAACTGGTTTACGTCCAAATTTGACGAAAGTATGGTTGGGTGAAATGTTCTTAATAAGAAATGAAATGTGATTGGGCGAACTTTCGGCTGGAGCGGCTCCTTGTTTGGAATGACATTGCGGGACGTGTGGCGCCGGAGCACATGGCTTTCGACGAATGGATGCTGGGTCAGCAATCGCCGTGCTTGCGGGCGTATCGATGGAATCATGCTGCGGTTTCTGTGGGAACCATGGCGTCCGCTCAAGCAGCAGTGTCCTTTGCCGGAGAGCGGCCATGGGTGCGGCGTTGGACTGGAGGGGGAATAGTAGAGCATGGATCAGATCTCACTATCGCGTTGGCCCTCCCGGCGGATGCTCTGACATGGGAACTAGACGCGCGTGCCGTTTACGGCTGGATTCATCGGGCTGCAGAGAAGGCGCTAAGGCCGATCATTTCAGCGGTTCGCGCTGCTGACGCACAGGATTTTATCAATGGTCCTCAGTGCTTTGAAAGTCCGGTTTGTTCGGATCTGATGCTGGGTGACGCTAAAATCCTCGGAGGCGCGCTCCGGAGATCGCGGGCGGGCATTTTGTATCAGGGGTCGCTCCAACGCGTCTTGCCACCCGATGATTTCTTGCCACTCATGGCTGCCAATCTCGCCGATAACTGCGTGGTGTGGCGCCCGGATCTTGACGCCGAGTCTGCTGCAAAATCTCTCGCCCGATCGAGATACGCCTCAGACAATTGGAAGTTTCGTCGGGCGTAGGGTGCCACGCAATGCCGATTCTGCGCAACTTGATCTGCAACGTCCCTTGACAGCTGCGCAGTCCCACATTTAATTAACGACACAGATGATCGATATTAATCCGAATTTTGCTGCCATCAAGCAGGGCCTCATTGAGATCCCTCCTGCGGAAGCGTTGAAACTGGAAAAAGACGGCCTTGACGTCATTCACGATATTTACCGTTACGCGAAATTGGGATTTGGCGCGATTTCGGAGGGAGATTTTGACCGGATGAAGTGGTATGGCGTGTATCGCCAAAAACCTAAAGACGGTGGCTATTTCATGTTGCGAACGAAGATTCCTGGCGGTCAGCTCACTCCGGAGCAGGCGATCAAATTGTCGGAATTGGGCGACCAGTATGGGCATGGTTTTTCGGATGCCACGACGCGCCAGACCATTCAATTTCACTGGCTGAGGATCGAAGACATCCCCGATATTTTTGACCAACTGGACAAGGTGGGAATCACGACCAGCGGTGCCTGTGGCGACGATACCCGCAATGTCTGCGGATGCCCGGTGAGCGGGATTAACCCGGATGAGGTGTTGGATGCGACGCCGCAGTTGATGGAAATCAACCGGAACCTGACAAATAACCGCGATTTTTCCAACTTGCCTCGCAAGTATAAAATCTCCATTAGCGGTTGCCACCTGCATTGCTCGCAGCCTGATATCAACTGCCTCGGGATGTTTGGGCTTGTTAACACCGATGGCGAACCTGGCTATGGCGTGAAAACGGGGGGCGGATTGGCATCTTCGCCGCACATGGCTCAAACCTTGCCGATCTGGATCTCACCCGAGCAAGCGTGGCCGGTCACTAAGGCCATCAGTGAAATCTATCGCGACGAAGGATACCGCAATAAGCGCAACCGGGCGCGGTTCAAGTTCCTGGTTGCAGACTGGGGCGCGGAACGCATCACTAAGGAAATTGAAGCAATCCTCGGCTATACCTTGCGACCGCACACGGATTTTGTTTTTCCTCGCGATCAGGAGTCGGATCACATGGGCATCCATCCGCAAAAGCAGGTCGGCTTGTTTTGGGTCGGTATTTGTTTGTCTGGCGGTCGAATCCGTGACGGTGTGCTTGCCAAGGTTGGCGCACTTGCGGCAAAGTTTTGTGAGCCGGGTAAGGCGTGCATCCGACTTACGAATAAGCAAAATCTCCTCATTCCGAACGTGCCTGAGGCAAATCTGCCTGCCATGAAGGCAGAGATGGACGCGTTGGGATTGGTCTATGAGCCGACGAATTTCCGCAAAGGCTGTGTTTCCTGCACCGGAATTGAGTTTTGTAACCTTGCCATTGCTGAGACAAAAAACCGGATGATTACGCTGGTCGAGCAGCTTGAGCAGCGTAGCGGGTGGTACAAAGACAAGCTCCGCGTGCATTTCAGCGGTTGCCCTTCATCCTGCGGCCAGCACCAGATCGCTGACATCGGCTTTCGCGGAGCGAGAACCAAAGTCGATGGCAAGATGGTGGACGCCTTCGATATGTTCGTGGCGGGTCGATTGGGCGAGAATCGCCGCTTCAACGATCTGCTCAAAGGGAAGATCCTGGCCACTGACGTGGACGTGGTCATCGACTCGCTGTTGCGGGCCTACACCGAGAATAAATCGGAAGCTGAAACATTCAGCGAGTATTGCGAACGTGCGGGTAAAGCGAACCTGCTGGCGGTCCTGCCGGAACGCTATCGCTCTTAATCGCGTGTTTCGTTAATTTAAATTATAAACCCTCCATGACGCACGCCGTCATGGAGGGTTTTCTTTTGCGCCAGCGCTGGGTCGTTAAACGATGCTTTTGATCGGCCGAATAGGGTCGGTCTCCGCGTCGTAATCCACACCGTCCAGGCCGAATCCGAAGAGGCGATAAAACTCACTCTGGTAGCCGGTGAAATCCGAAACGGCATCGATTGTTTCGGTAGTTACTCCATCCCAGACCTGCGTGATTTCCGCCTGCACGTCTTCGCGCATTTCCCAGTCATCAATGCGCACGCGGCCTTTGTCGTCTAGCGTCGGACCCGTGGGTGCGCCGAAATGATCGGAGAATAGCCGGTATATTTGCTCAATGCATCCTTCGTGCAGCCCCTTTGCTTTCATTACTTTGTATAGAATGGAAATATAGAGCGGCACCACGGGGATTGCGGAACTGGCCTGCGTGACGAGTGCTTTATTGACCGAGACAACGGCCGTTCCCGATCCAAACCGGGCGTTCATTTCCTGTGCGGTGTCTTCTAAATGTAACTTGGCGCGACCGATCGTTCCATCGGCATAGATGGCCCATGTCAGCTCCGGCCCAATGTACGAATACGCCACGGTTCTAAATCCGTCGGCAAGGACACCTGCTGCAGAAAGTGCGTCGATCCAGAGTTTCCAGTCGTCTCCGCCCATCACCTTGATGGTTTGGGTGAGTTCGTCTTCGGTAGCTGGTTCGATCGTGACCGACTCGATTTCCTTTTTGTCGGTATTTAGATTTTTGTTCGTGTAAGTTTCACCGGTCGGTTTCAAGACGGATCGATACACGTCTCCGGTGGCGGGGTCCGTACGACGGGGGGATGCAAGGCTGTAAACAATCATGTCGATATGGCCCAGGTCTGCACGGATGGCCTCGATCACCGATTGTTTCATTTCATTTGAAAATGCATCGCCGTTAAAGCTCTTGGCGTACAAGTCTTCTTTGGCGGCAGCGACCTCAAATGCGGCTGAATTGTACCACCCGGCGGAGGCCGACTTCTTCTCGACGGGTTCCCTTTCAAAAAATACGCCGATGGTGGACGCGCCCGCTCCAAAAGCCGGGACGATCCGTGATGCGAGGCCATAGCCGGTAGAGGCTCCGACGACCAGGATGCGCTTGGGGGCGTTCGTCAAGCGGGGCTTTGATTTTACGTAATCAATCTGCTGCTGCACGTGCGCTGCACAGCCTTCCGGGTGTGCTGTGGTGCAAATAAAACCGCGAATTTTAGGGGTAATGATCATGTGGGCAAAGTTTTTGACGCCTTTGTCTGATGGACGCAAGCCTTTGCAAATGGAATTGATGGTCTTGAATATTCTCAGCGCTGCGCCGTTAGTAATAATATGAAGACATTCTGCGGGTTTTCCCGTGACTCACTCAAGGGCAGCGCGCTCGTATTCGTGCTCACTATTGCCCTCACGGCTTGCGGACCATCGGCACCTGTTGATTCGGGGGAAGGCACACTGATCGACGAGGAGGTCAATCAACGGGTTGCGCAGATAGAACTCGAACAAAGGCTTGCCGACCTCGAGCGACGGCTTGAAGAGCAATCTCTGACGGATGAAGAAAAAGACCGGCTCATCGCCGATCAGCGCCTCTTGCTTGAGGAAAAGAACCGCACCGCACAGGCAAATTCGGCTCCATCCCCTGTGAGCAGCCAACCCGCTACAGCTCCCGTGCTCGCCTCCGGCGTGGGTAATTCTGTCGATGCAGACTACTCGGTGTTTTATGAGCGCCTCGAGCCTCATGGCACGTGGCTGGAGACTCCGCAATTCGGAGAGATCTGGCAGCCCGCGCCGCGATATACTCCGCAGGGCTGGCAACCCTACACCCGGGGAGAATGGACTTACGCCGACGTAGGCTGGACATGGGTCTCCAGCGAGCCCTTTGGGTGGGCGACCTATCACTACGGACGCTGGAGCAATATTTCCGGTCGTGGCTGGTGTTGGATTCCTGGAAACCAATGGGCTCCGGCGTGGGTCTCATGGAGAACCGGCAGAGATTATGTCGGATGGGCGCCACTGCCGGTGCAGGCAGGATTCCGAGGAAATCGCATCGGTGTGAATATCGACATCGAATTCGACTCGGGTCCCAGCTGCTATAATTTTGTTCCGAATCGGTATTTTGGATCCTCATCGATCTACCGCTATGTGGTGCCGCGGAATCAGAATGTCGCGATTATCGGAAATACAACGAATGTCACCAACATCATCACTGACAATAACGTCGTGATCAACCAAGGGCCAAACTACACGAGCCTCAATGCGTCGCAGGTAAATCCTATCCGCACTGCCCGGTTGCAGCGGGAAGCGATCCTCCGAAACCAGGGCAATCTCAACCCGACGTTCTTAAATGGGCAACTCCGGGTTGCAGCTCCTGCCGTCGGGCAGGGAAGTCCCGCCCGCCGCGCCGCCCTACAACGGGCGGAGCGACTCGAACGCATTGAAACTGTGACCGGATGGGAGCAAGTCCGCAGCCCTGCAGAACGCCAACAACTCCGAGAGCAGCTCGTGCGTCAGAATCAACGGGAGCAGGCCCGGAATCAAGCAATAGCAGCAGCCGACTCAACAACAGTTCAAAATACGCCGCCAGCACGGAAAACTCTGATCGAGCAGCGGGCGCAGCGTGAAGTGCAAGCCCGCCGCGATGTAGCACAACGCGAGCGTGACCAACAGGCGCGGCTAGCTGCTGCGCGTCAGCAGGCAGGACCGCCGCCGCCAGCAGCGCAAACAAATCGAGGCCAACGAGAGGCCCAAGCCCGCCGCGATGTAGCACAACGCGATCGCGACCAACAGGCGCGGCTAGCTGCTGCGCGTCAGCAGGCAGGACCGCCGCCGCCAGCAGCGCAAACAAATCAAGGCCAACGAGAGGCCCAAGCCCGCCGCGATGTAGCACAACGCGATCGCGACCAACAGGCGCGGGCAGCTGCTGCGCGTCAGCAATCGCCTCCGCAGCCGTCAGCGCAAGCCAGTCAGGCGCAGCGGGAGGCACTGGTCCGCCGCGAAGCTGCTCAACGGGAGCGTGAGCAGCAGGTGAGAGTTCTCGCCACTAGGCAGCAGGCTGCGCAAATGCAGCGCCAACCACAGCAGCAAGCGGTCCAGCGGCAAAATCAACCTCAGCGGCAATCCGCTCCTTCGCAGCCGAATGCCGCGCAAATCCAAGCACAGAGGCAGGCGCAGGCCCGCCGCGAAGCCGCTCAGGCGGATCGTGAGCAGAATGCGCGGGCTGAGGAGCAGCAACAGGCGAATGCCCAAGCCCAGCGTCAACGCCAAGTCATGCAGCAACAAAGCCAGCAGCGTCTGCAGACTTCGAATGCCAATGCAGTCAATGTGCAGCGTCAGATACAGGCCCGGCAGGCCGCACAAGCTCAGCGTCAGCAACAGATCCAAGCAGCGCAAGGGCAGCACTGATTATTGCGACGGCACTTTTGGAGAAGCCTGATCGAACTTTCAATCAACCGAGGTCTGCCAGCAGGAGTTCGACCGCACGATCCAAGTCTGCGAATTCGACATTCAACGGTGGCAAGAGGCGCACGGTATGTTCTCCTGCTGGGACTAGTAAGAGTCCTGCCGCCATCATCCGCTTCGTCAATGCAAGTGCAGGAGTGTCAGCGCCTGCAGCACCAAGCTCAGCAACAATTTCGATGCCAATCATCAATCCCACAGCACGTATTTCGCGGATACGTGGTGCATTTGCACGAGAAAGCTTGTCCGTAATGTAGGCACCAGCCTCCTGCGTGTGCTTCAGTAATCCACGATCTACGATCTCGTCGAAAACGGCCAGCGCTGCCGCACATGCGACCGGGTTGCCGCCGTAAGTTGTACCGTGTGAGCCCGGTCCAAGGAGGTCGCAAAGCGGAGTGCCCGCGACGTCACGTGTGCCCGCCCAGAAGGCTCCCAGAGGAAATCCATTTGCTATCCCCTTGGCCCAACTCACTGCATCAGGTTCCGCTCCTTCCTCCGCGATCGAGCGCCATCCGCACCAGTCGCCAGTGCGACCCAGCCCACATTGAACCTCGTCGTACAGGAGCAGGAGGTTGTTTGCGTCGCACAGGGTTCTCAGCTCGCGCAAAAATTTCGGCTTGGCCAGATGGATCCCGCCTTCACCCTGAATCGGCTCCAACAATATGGCGGCCGTTTTCTCAGAAATGGCTGATCGGACTGCATCAATGTCTCCGGGTGCCAAGTGTTGAAAGCCTTCCAAGAGGGGCGCAAAGCCCACCTTCACCTTATCTTGCCCGGTCGCGGAGATCCCCGCCATGGTACGCCCATGGAACGAGTTTTTGAACGTCAGCACCTCGTATCGGCCCCCCGTGGCGTAACCGAACCGCCGCGCCAGCTTAATCAATCCCTCATTGGCCTCGGCGCCGCTGTTGCAGCAAAAAATCTTTCCTCCCCGTCCAATAAAATCGACTAACCGATGTGCCACCTTCGCCTGAGGAGCAGTATGGTAAAGATTCGAGGTGTGAACTAAGCGAGCTGCCTGGTCGCTGATTGCTGCCGTGACCCGCGGGTGAGCATGTCCAAGGGAGCACACCGCGATGCCTCCCCCAAAATCCAAGTATTCCCGCCCTTCAAAATCCCACACGCGTGAACCTGCACCGCGCTCGATGCATATATCAAACCGCCCGTAGGTTGGCATCACATAGTCACGGTATTCGGTCGGTAGGTCTTTACTCATCGGAGCCACTACAAAGCAGCAGAATCACTACAAATTCAAGGAGAAGCTCGTAATCAAAAGAAACATCGAGCAGGTCACCGCTTAGTTGCCGCGGTGATCACGCTCGGATTGCTCACGGTCCAGGCCCGCGGCTTCCGTCCGATGGAAATTCTCACTGGGCCTTGCGTCTTGTTTATCGCAGGATGCTATATCACAGAACTGGCGCTTGCGGGGTTGGTGAACGCCGTGATGCTACTGCCTGCAGCAGCAGCCTTTCATTTCAGCGGCCAGCAGGAAGTTGCCAGTATTCGGACCGCTTATGTCGCACTCGACAACACGCTCGGGTCGCTTGCAAAAACTGCATTCGGCTTCGCGGCAGAGTTTCTCCGCAATCCTCCTTGCGCCGGTCTGGAGCTCCCCTTTTTGCCGAAAGATACGACGCGGTAGAAACCGGAAAAGCGGCAGCGAATAGCGTTGCTAACTTTCCTTCATTCTTGTGATGCGCATGGAATTGCCTTTGCCCATGCGGCAATCGAAGCGATGGCTTTTGCATCTATCGGTGCTGCTGGATTCAATCGGGCTCCGGGCAGGAATGATTGCTTTCGGATTTCTCCCCCTTGCCAGAGAGTGGCGTTCGCCGAATAGGGTCCCACTTTGCGAGGATCACTCCATGTGTGAATCGCTAACAGGGGGCGTTCGAGGGCCGCTGCCAAATGCATCGGTCCGCTATCCACGCTGACCACTGCTGCTGCGTGCCGAATCAAGCCGATGAGATTCAGCAGGGTAGTGCGGTTGGTAAAATCAGTGACATGATTTCCCAAATTTTCCGGACAATCACCCATTCCGCAGATGACGACCGGTGATGGCGCGAGCAGGCGACAGAGATCAGATATTGCGCCGGCAGACAGGGACTTCCCGTTGCCCCGCGCAAAGGGATGAAGAAGAATTGCCCGTTCCGGCGCTCCGCCGGGGAGCGAACCTTGTGGCAATGGAAAAGAGGGACGGACTGGAATCTCGACGTCGCAGAGCGGAAGCACCTGAAGGTATCGGTCTACGGCATGTCGGACCTCCGCGACTTGCGCAACGGCATCGAGCAAATATCCGGCTCCCTCCCGTGCGTCAGATAATCCGACGCGGCGCCGGCCAAATGATAGCTGAGTCATTAGCCAGCTACGTATCAACCCTTGGAGGTCGATTACCAATTCGGGTCGGAGGGAAGGCAGCCCGGCGTACCACGCGAGTGCTCGCGCCCAGCCGACTGGACCTCGGAACTGATTGCGTGGAAATGCCACAATGCGATCCACGCACGGGATGTCACTAATAATGGGAGCCCATCGCGAATCGACAATCCATGTAATCCGGGAGGTCGGGTAAGCTTGTTTTAACGCGTGAGCGACTGGCAGGGAGTGGATCACATCCCCCATGGAGCCGGGCTTCACGAGGACTATGTCGCCGTTTGCCACACGGCAGGACCAGGCGGTCATTTTCCTGCAGCTAAGCGATCTGCCAACTTCAGGGGAAGACCTACACTGCGGATGGCAGCTTGGGCCCCCGCAATATCGTATTCGACCCGCCGCATTTCGACTTCCCGTGATTCGGTATCGTAAATGCAATACGCTGCACGCCAGTCACCATCCCGTGGCTGGCCCACACTGCCCACGTTGACGATATACTTTTTGCCATTTTCCACCCTGAGGATGTCAAGTGGAACTGATCGGACGGACCCGTCTCGGATGTATGCCTTTGGCGAGTGGGTGTGGCCGATAAAGCAAATCGATGTATGCTGGTAGCTGAAGGATGCCGCGGCATCGAGTTGATTAAAGATATAGCCCCATTTGTGCGGGGTATCGAGGGTGGCGTGGACGATGGTAAAATCCCGCACCTGGCGTTGAAGTCTCAACTCGCGCAGCCAGTCCTTTTCATCGGAGGTGAGTTGCTGGCGGGTCCAGTTGATGGCCTCCTCAGCGAGGGGATTAAATCCCTCCTGCTCGTCGATCATGGACGCCTGCTCGTCGTGGTTCCCTTTGACTACAGGGCATCCGAGGTCCCTGATCGCTGCGATGCATTCGCTGGGATACGCGTTGTAACCAACGATATCTCCCATGCAAACATAGTGCGTGCAAAGGTGGGCGTGCGCATCGGCGAAGACCGCGTTCAGAGCGTGGATGTTGGCGTGGATATCGCCGAAAATGGCATAGCGCATAGTATCAGGGAGTCGATGGTATGCGATCAGCCGCAGGAATTCCAAGCTTGTCTTCCATTTCCTTGAGGCGCGCGATTAAGGCCGGCACATGATTTGCGGGATCGGCATCGTAGAGGCATTTCAGGCGATCGTAGGCCTCGGATTCCCGTCCTTCGCAGCGGGCGAGTTCATACGCCGCCATTCGGGGCAGGTAGGTCCGGCCGGTGTCGAGGCCTGCCGCCTGTTGAAATGCATCCGCCGCTCCGCAGTGCTCTTCCAGCTTGTCGCGCAAAAGGATGGCATAGCGTTCCCACAGCAACGCGTTGTTCGGGTTATTGGCGATGCCGTCTTCGAGAATTTTTTTGCCAAGGTCAAAATATTGCCGTTGGGCACGACGGCGGAGGAATTCGTTGGGTTCTTCTTTGTTGTCCAGTGCGGCAACACTTGCATTCCACGCCATGTGCCAGGATGCCATATCCCAATACAGTGCCGACTTCGGCTGTAATGTCGTCACCGTATCAAACAAGGCTGCCATGCGGCCCCATTCAGTGCGCTCCCACGCAATGTGCGCCTCAATCCAAAGCACCGCCGCCACAAAGGACCGAAAGCCACTGAGCGCAGCGACAAAACCCATCTGGCTGATCTTGCTTCGGAGGTCGAGGTCGATCCGGGCGGTGCGAAATCCTGCCTCTCGGTGCACGGTATCGATGTGGCGCTCGAGCGGAATCCGGGCGGCGCCGAACGCAAGCAGAAGCACAAATACAATGAGAAGCCGCTTTTTCACAGCTCCCGACCGGAAAAGACCACGCAAGCAAATAAATAATAGACGCCAACATAGAGTGCCCCGAGACCGATCGTTTGCAAAAACAAGCCCATCGAAACAGCCGTACCGGCGATAATATCATCAGCCAGCGAAAATGCCTGTAAATCCGGAAAAATCAGTGCGACAAGCGCGACCATCCCCCGCGTCCACCAAGCAATATCCATCCCCTCCAGCCAATAGTCCCTCGCAGTGGCCTGGAGGTGTCCAATGAAGTAAACGGCGATTGAGATAATCATCGCAAAGATCGCCGAAGTCGCAAATGTGCTGACAAAGAGCGTCAGCGATGCAAGAAGAGCCGCTTTGAAAAAGATCACGATCACGCCCGGGATCAGATTGGTGTTAAACGCAGAGGCCTGAACTTTTGCAATATACGCGGTGAGTTCCTCGGTCGGAGCGCCGGTCGCATCAGCCATTTGTCGCTGCGCATCGGCGATCACCGTGGATTCCCGGAACCACAGCACGGCAAAAAACATGAGTGCCATGACCAACGTGGAGATCCCTAGAAGCATGAGAATCCCGATCAACTTTCCCGCGAGGTATTCAAATCTCGGCACTGGTTTCGCGAGAATCGTATAAATCGTGCGATCCTCGATGTCCTTGGGCAGGATCATGGCGGTTGCGAGGATCGCCAGGAGCGAAGTGAAAATCGACATCGCGCCGAGCGACACGTCTTTGAGCATCTGGAATTCCTCTTCAAAGGATAGCCGTGCCATAAACAGCGAGTTTCCAATGACCAGAAGGCCGAAGAGCAGGAGGAAATAAAAGATCTTCAGCCGCGCAAGTTCAGTAAGTGTGTTGGTGGCCAACACAAGGATGCGCGAGATCGAGAATGCGGGTGGCAGCGCGGGTTTGGAATTCATCGGTTTGGGAGATCGAAGGAGGAACTGCGGGCAGCAACCATAACATCAGGTGGTTTTTCGACGAGGCGATTTTCTGGCAGTAAATCGGGTGCCGACATCAGCGCCCGCCACAGCTCCGGGGATCTGACCGGGTTTTCGCCCGTCTGCAATCAAAGTTGGGATGCCTGCCTCGACGGCAATGCGCACAGCCGCAAGCTTCGCACTCATCCCGCCGACCGAGTTTGCACCCTTTTCTGGCCGCACCAGTTTCATTGCCTTCGCCACGTTTGCGAATGATGGGATTCTTTCACCTTTTGCATTCTGCACCCCATCGGCGCTGGTGAGAATAATGAGAAAGTCCGCGCCCGCGAGCAGGGCGACTTCAGCAGATAATCGGTCATTGTCACCGAAGTTTAGCTCGTCCGTGGCGACGGAGTCATTTTCGTTGATTATAGGAACGAGTGTTTCGACGGCGAGCAGTGTCTCCAATGTCTGGCGTGCATTTTCCCGCCGGCGAAGACTGTCGATATCCGGATGCGTGATGAGGAGCTGGGCGGTGCGTAATCCGTGCGTGGCAAAACAAGCGTCAAAGGCGCGCATCAGGCGGGGTTGACCCACTGCCGCGCAGGCTTGCTTCATCCGAAGATCTGTCGGGCGCGCCCCCAGCCCGAATACCCCAATGCCCGCAGTCACTGCTCCACTACTGACAATAACGCATTGATGGCCGGATTTTCGCAGCGCGGAAACCTCAGCGCTCAGCCGCCGGAACTGTGCCATGTCGAGCGAGCGCCCGTGTCGGCTTGTCAGGATGCCAGTACCAAATTTGAGTACGATACGCATCAGGGTCGGTGTTGAAAAAGATTAAGAAATCCCGCCTCAACCGCAAGCGCTTCATAAACGCCACGCTGGAGATCCGTAGTTAACGCATCCAGGGCATCCGTGCAGCGCAGCCATGCCCGGGCGTCGGGGGCAAAGTCGGAATTGAGCGTGGTCGCTGCATTACGGCGCAGACGCTCGGCAAGGTGGCGATGGACCACGTGAAGTAATTCCCCTCGTTTTTGTATGACGGCCGCCTCGGATGCCGCCTTTACTTGATCCTCCCGGTCCTCCAGCCATTTGCCGTCGGTGCTTTGTTTATAATGGGCCTGCTCGGATTTGAATCCCTCCTGAAAACTCGCGCGGATGGTTTCGCGTTCTTGACTGAGCACATCGAGAAAGACACGGGCAAATTGCAGGCCCGCAGTCTCGCGGGAGATTTTTCCACCAAGCAGGTCATTCAACGCAGAGGTGAGGGTGGCCGCGGATTCGGTCTCCTTGGTAACTCCGCTTCCTACCAGATGGATGGGTAGGCACCGGGAGATGATGGTGTCCATGAGTGCCCCTGGCAGCGAAGACGTCAGGAAAAAGTGAGACCCGGAGGGCGGCTCTTCCAATGTTTTAAGAAATGCATTGGCTGCCTGAGGTTGCATCCGGTCAGCATCATGAATCACCGCGACTTTCCGGCGTCCGGCAATGGCTCGCTCGCGCATGGAATGCTCCAATGTGCGCATTTGCTCAATAAGAATGCGGCGCGATTTTGACTCCGGTGCCACCGTGTGGAAATCGGGATGTTTCGCAAGCTCAGACACCTTGGTATTTAACAAACGAACGCACAACGCGTCCACCAGTTCTTCTTTTCCTGCGCCGATTGGACCGCAAATCAAGTAGGCGTGGGCCAAGCGCCCCGCATCGATCGATGCATTCAGCCGTTGGAGCGCTTCAGGAAGGGGAAATGCCATGGCAGGACCTCCGGACGTGATTGAGGATTTCGATTGCGAGCGTCTCTCGCGGCAGGGACGCATCGACCATGCGCACGCGCCTCGCTTCATTGCGGGCAAGGGCCAGATAACCGGATCGCACGCGTTTAAAAAATTCTGCCGATTCGCGCTCGATGCGATCGAGTCCTTCGCGCGCTGAAATCCGATCCCGCGCAGCCTCCGAATCCAGATCGAGCACAAAAGTGAGATCGGGAACGCAATCGCCCACAGCAAAATTATTGATCGTCGCCACGACTTCTGCCGGGATCGCGCGCGCGACGCCTTGATACACGGTCGTCGAATCCATAAATCGATCGGAGATGACGACCCTGCCATCGTTCAGCGCGGGTTGGATCACCTCGCGCACCAGTTGCGCCCGGCTTGCAGCAAAAAGCAACAACTCCGCTTCAGAAAACATCGCCTCGCCATCCGCATCGTGTTGCAGGAGGTGGCGGATTTTTTCTCCGATTGATGTCCCGCCCGGCTCCCGCGTGAGCACCACCTGCCGACCCTCAGATTCCAAGGCAAGTCGCAGTAGCTCGATCTGCGTCGATTTCCCGCATCCTTCCGAGCCCTCAAATGTAATGAATATGCCGCGCTGAGTCATCTATGTCCTGTAAGTAATCCCAAATATCCTTTCCGGATACCAACATCGAATTGCTTGAAGGACAAAAAAATTGCAGGCCCCGGAAATCGTAAAATTCAGCCGCAACTATTTTCCCGTAAGCTCCAGATGGCGCTGCCGGGCGTCGTCTCCGATGCGCTCACACATCAGGCGACAGAGCTGAAAGAGGCGCGTATCAGCAATCGAATACCGCGCAAAATTCCCCTCCCGCTCCCGCGCCACAAAGCGCACCGTCAACAATACTCCAAGATGCTTGGACACGTTCCCCTGCTTCATTCCCGTGGCCACCATCAGCTCGGTTACCGTCATTGCCCCCCCCATCAAGGCCCGGAGCAATTTCAGACGAGACCCCTCGGATAGGATTCCGAACAGGCGCGACACCTCTTCAATTTGAGCATCTGACATGGAAACATTCTTTTTTTCTTGCATATCGCTAAATAGTAATATAGTAATACTGTAAATCATGAATAATCAACCGACAACAAAAAAGTCAGACATCCGGCTGGTGGGTGTGCAGGAAACGCGTGATGCCACTTCGGATGCGCTGCTTTTAGACGTGAGAACCCCGGTGGAGTATGAGGAGGCGCATATTGATGGATCGGTGCTGCATCCATTGACGGAATTAGATGCCGATAAAGTGCGCGGTCTTGCCGAGGGGCGTTCATCCTGTGTGGTTATTTGCCGGTCGGGAAATCGAGCGAAGCAAGCGGCGGAGAAGCTTGCCGCTGCGGGAATTGCATCGGTCCACGTTTTGGATGGTGGTGTGATGGCATGGGAATCCGCAGGCCAACCGCTGAACCGGGGTAAGGCTGCGATGTCGTTGGAGCGTCAGGTCCGGATCGCGGCGGGGGCGCTTGTATTCATTGGAGCTCTCCTTGGCTACTTCGTTAATCCCGCGTGGATTGCGCTCTCTGGTTTTGTCGGGGCTGGTCTGGTTTTTGCGGGGATCACCGACACCTGCGGCATGGGCATGCTGATCGCGCGAATGCCATGGAATACCCGCCGGAGCGCGTCGTGTGCTACGGCCGGATCGGGTTGTGCGAAATGACCTCCACCCACGGCAACCCGTAAAATAAACCCAATAAACCATATTTCCCAATGCCATTCTGCCAAATATTTGACCCCTATCTTGCTCATTACGCTTAGCATCGGATTCGATAAGGTCCTTGGTTGAACCATTGCGAATGAAGCAAGCGCGGCAGGTATCCTAACGGGCGTACTGGGAATTCCTTATACTCGCTTGCGCAGTCGCCTCGATGAAGTGCCGTGCGGGTGCAAGCTCTTCATTCATCGCGAATCCGGAAAACGTGCATCGCTTGCTGCGTTGTATTTGCAACCGGAGGGAAACGACGCTGTTCACGTGGATGGAATCTGTGCGGAATGTGAACGCATCGCACGCGCGGAGGTAGTCGCTCACTAAGATGAAGCTGACACTTGCGTTTGGCATGATTGTTGGCCTCTCGCTCGGTTTAATGGGCGGTGGCGGATTGATCTTTGCGGTGCCATTGCTTGTGTTTGGTCTTGGATTGGAATTTCGCCACGCGGTGACGCTATCCCTCGCGGTAGTCGGAATCACGGCGCTGTATGACGCAATTTTACAGCCTAGACGAGGCCACGTCCTGTGGGGCGCCGGCGCGGTGCTTGGTGCCGGAGGTGTCGTCGCCGCACCGATTGGAGCATGGTTCTTAACCAACTTGCCTGATCATTTTGAACATGCAGACATTCATCGCATTGACTGCGGAGCTTATGTCTCGCTTGCAAACGGAGGTGACGCTTTACTCGGTTTTCGGGATGGGCTGGAGCCCCTGCGGTGTCGGCGCGGTGGCCTGCTCAAGGTCTAATCGGAAGATTGTCTCGCCTTCTTTCATCACGCCAAGCAGCTCGCGAGCCTGCATCTCGACATACTCAGGGTCATTTTTCAGCCACCCTTCTTCGCGCTCTTGCTTGCGCAGCTTGAGCTGTTCTTCAGCAAGCTGAGCATCGAGCCTGCCGATGTTAGCTTTCATTTCTTCAATGCGCCGGAACTCAGGATAGAATGTCATCACTGCGATCACGCTGCCGCCGATGACAATAAGTGCAATCACGAGGCGGTTTGCTGTCCGCCAAAAATTCGACTCCCGCCGCTTGCGGAAATCGGGTTTTGCGGACATCCTCATAGGTTAGCCTCCAGAGAGCCCCTAGTTCATGCGTCCGCCAAAAATGGCATTTGCTCCCAGTTCCTGCTCAATGCGCAGGAGTTGGTTGTACTTTGCGACGCGGTCGGTACGGCAGAGTGATCCGGTTTTAATCTGGCCTGCATTTGTTGCAACGGCGATGTCTGAGATCGTGGTGTCTTCGGTCTCTCCGGAGCGGTGGCTGATGATCGCTGTGTAGCTGTGGTTCTTCGCGAGCTCAATGGCGTCGAGTGTCTCGGTGAGAGATCCAATCTGGTTGACTTTGACGAGGATGGAGTTGGCTGTGCCCGTATCAATTCCCTTTTGAAGGAATTTGACGTTGGTCACAAATAAATCATCACCGACAATCTGGACTTTGTCGCCCAAGGCATCAGTGAGCGTTTTCCAGCCGGCCCAGTCGTTTTCGGCACAGCCATCTTCAATCGATATGATTGGATATTTTGCGCAGAGCGTTTTGTAAAAATCGACCATCTCGTCGGATGTGCGCACAGAACCGTCAGATTTTTTGAACACGTATTTCTTTTTCGCTGCGTCGTAGAACTCAGATGCTGCGGCATCGAGGCCAATGAAGACATCTTTGCCGAACTTATAGCCAGCGTTCTTGACGGCCTTTGCGATCGAGTCCAGCGCATCGTCCACCGAGCTCAGAGCGGGGGCGAACCCTCCTTCATCTCCGATGGCGGTGGATAGCCCGCGTGCTTTGAGCACAGCCTTGAGGGCATGAAAAACTTCGGTGCCGCACCGGAGGGCTTCGGAGAATGTCGGCAGACCTTTGGGTATGATCATGAATTCCTGGAAGTCAATCGGCGCATCCGAGTGGGCACCACCATTGAGGATATTCATCATCGGGACAGGCAGAACCTTGGCGTTGGGGCCACCCAGATATTTGTAGAGCGGAAGTCCGAGTTGCATGGCTGCCGCTTTGGAAGCTGCTAGCGAGACCCCGAGGATCGCGTTGGCACCGAGCTTCTTTTTATTCGGCGTGCCGTCTAGCGCGATCATCGCCTTGTCGAGGGAAACCTGGTCCAGCGCATCCATGCCGATTACTTCCGGCGCGATGAACTTGAGGACGTTGTCCACGGCCTTGGTAACTCCCTTGCCAAGATATTTGCCCTTGATCCCATCGCGGAGTTCACTGGCTTCATGTTCACCAGTGCTTGCACCACTCGGGACTGCCGCGCGTCCGACTGCACCACCGAGAAGCTCCACGTCTACCTCGACCGTGGGGTTTCCTCGGGAATCGAGGATTTGTCGGGCGTGCAGCGTGATGATGGTAGTGTCGGACATTATTAGATTTGTAAACGGAAATTTTGAGTATTGATCTGTTTGGATCAGTTCGAAGATTCCGGAGTCTCGCCGAGCAGTTCAAGTTCTTTGAAGGCACGAATGGAATCAATTTTGACGCGGCGCAAACCATGCTCGGTAGGAAGTTCGATGATCTCACCGACTGCGTGACCCAACAACGCCTGACCGATCGCGGCTTTATACGACAGGATCCCTTTGTCAGGGATGCTATCCCATGCCCCGAGGATCGAATATGTCTCGTTGGCTGCGGTGTCCGCATCGACCAGAGAAGCGATCGAGCCGATGGAAACCTTTGAGGTGTCTACGTCTTCGAAGTTTGTGCCCCGTGCCAAGTCAAGATCACGCTGCATTTCTGCTTGTTTGCGCTGCAGTACTGCCTGCTGTTCCTTGGCTGACTTGAATTCAAAGTTCTCACGCAGATCGCCGTAAGAGCGGGCGATGTTGATATCCCGGATGTTCTGAGGAATCTGGCGGTTCACGAGGTCCTCGTATTCGAGTCGGCGGCGTTCGAGGCTGGCCCATGATACCACGAGGCTCTGGTCCTTGTTCTCGTCTTGTCCACCTGTAATCATTGCCGCGATTTCCGGCTGTAGTTTGATGATCCGGCCGAGAAGTGAGCGTTTGTCAAGATCGTCAAAGACGGTGGTCAACTTGAGTTTGCGCACGACGTCGCGGACTTCCACTTTGGTCGCTGAGCTGAGCAAATCAGAAAGCAGTGTTTTGTCATCGAGAACGAGGTCGGCCAACCGTGTGCCACGTGTGATGTCGGAAAGCATGTCCTGTTCGAGCGACGAAAGCACCGCGCTGAACAAATCAATGTTGAATGTGCCTTCATATCCAGCGCCTCGTTCCTTGCACAGCCAGAGAAGCATTTCCGGAGACGCGGTGCGCTCGCGGATGATTTTGTCGAGTGCCGCCGCGAAATCCGCCTTACTGTCCAGATCGTCGAACAGACGTGCGATTTCTTGCACGAGGCGCGGGCTGGTGGATTTCAGCGAGAGTTGAACGGCCTTGTCTTGCCAGTTGTCGGGAAATGCCGCCGGAAAATGTGCCAGGATCCGCCGATGTTTGCTCGCCGCGAGAGTGCTGAAAATTTCTGCAAGACGCCACTGCTCGCTTTTGAGGTAGTCGGCGATCTTGGGCACAGCTTCGTCGAGTTCCAGTGCTTTGTGCCGGGCGATGATCTCATCTCTGGCTAGGAGAAGTTCGATCGCCTGCACCGTATGAAGCTTTTGTCCCTTTTTGGCATTTTCTTCCAGCGATGCAGTGAGTTTTTTCAACTCATCCACTTCCTCGAGCAGGTCGTCGAGCGACTTGAGCACTGCGTCGATGGCAACGACTTGGTCCTTGGGATGTCTGGCGTCGTGGAAGGACGTGAAGAGTTTTGTGCTCTGATTGACCGGCTCTGCATGCAGTTCAATCGGGTCGGTTTTTTTTGCAGGCAAATGCACCCGCGGATCCGCGCGAAGTTTTTTCTTTGCTGCATCCCACCATTTGCGGAATGCAACGATGTCCATTGCGTCGGGCACCAGCGACGACTGGAGTTGCTCGACGGTGGCCTGTCCGCCGAAGTCAGAGAGTATGGAACAAGCGACTGCAGCGGGATCCGTCTTGGCGTCCGCCCGCAATCCTTCGGGATCAGCCGACGCGCGAGCGCGAACTGAGCCGGATGGGATGACGGTGAGTGTCTCCGCGGCATACTCAAACTGCATGGGATGACCCTTCTTGGAGGTGAAATCAATCACGACCTGGCCGGTCAGCACATTCCATTCGGCAATCCGTCCAAACCCCCAGCTCTTGTGTTGGCAATACGCGCCGGGTTCCAGCGCCTCCAACTTGATGGCAGCATCTTGGCTTAGTTTCCCCGACTCTACGACTTTCTGAAGTTCTTCGTTCATGTATCAGGTTCCTAAATTATTTCCCCCAGCCCCATTGGCGAGGAAATACTTTGCGAGATGCATCGGGCAGACTGTCAAATCATAAAAAAAAGCGGCATCTCAGTAGCTATTCGGAGACGATGAATTCAACGATCTGCAGGTCGCCTCATACGATTACGATCTTTATTTGGGTTCTTCGCTGTTTTCGGTGGGTGAGCATGTTCAGTTAAGACCTGGAGGGTTCATTAGGAAATTAGCCGGTGGTTGGCACCCTGAGCTTTCTACAGATCAACCCTTATCCTGCATTTTATAATGATTCAACCGCATCTCATTTGCGCCGAAATCGTCGCCGGTTTGCATTGGCAGAGAATATGCCCCGCCACGAGTTTCGGTAGTTGCCGCCTGCTGGCCGCGACGGGGCACGTATTCTTCGGCGATCCGCGCGGACGCGGACACCCCGGACCGAGGAGAAAAGAATTAAAACCATGAAGGACATGAAGAGCATGAAGATTCAGAAAATATCTTACTCAGCCCTCTCCCCCTTCATGTCCTCCATGCTCTTCATGGTAGAAAAAAAAGGGTTCGCCTCGTCGGAAGTCAACCCCGCGGCAAACAGCGCAAAATCCCGCTCATGCCCGGCGTGCTCGTTGTCCTCCCACAAGCGAGTCGGGCAGCGTGTTCCCAAACTGCCCTGTTGTTCCCCCCTCCCATGGCGTTAATCGTCCTTCACTATTATACCCAAAAAGTTGTGTAGAATGCTCAGGGTTGGCACCACCGGCTAATTTCCGCAAGCCCTCCGGGCTGACGGAGTCGTAACCCCACTGAAAACAGCGAAGAACCTTTATTTGAGCCGACTAAGCAATTTTTCGTGGATACCATCAAACTCGCCATTGCTGAATACAACAACGACGTCGCCGGACATTACCAGCGGCTTGAGGCGGCTCACGATATCATCTGCGGTCGGCTCATAAAAGGCAGGCTTTCCCGATGCCGCGATATCCGATACGACGCGTTCCGGGTCAAGACGATCGTCCGGAGGCAGTTGATCCAGACGGGCAATTTGAGCAATAAAAACGCCGCTCGCATCCAAGAACGCCTCGGGAAGGGATGTCTGGAATACCGCTCGGCGCGTCGTGTTCGATCGCGGCTCAAAGATCGCCCAGAGCCTGGCGTCGCCGTATCGCTTCCGCAGTCCAGCGAGGGTTTCGCGGATGGCAGTCGGGTGGTGACCAAAGTCGTCGATGACTGTTACCCCGGCGACGACGCCACGAATTTCCTGGCGGCGTTTTATGCCTCGGAAGGCGGCTAGAGCCTCGCGAATCACCGGAATGTCGATGCCGTAAAAACGGGCTGCGCTGGCTGCCATCGCGGCATTTCGGATATTAAACTCGCCAAGCATTGGAATCTCGAAGCGTTCGCCGAAAAGTTGAAATGCCGAACCCGTCGCGATGTGCTCGACATTGCAGATCGGATGGCCGGCATTTGCGGAAAATCCCACCTCCAAGATCGGGGCAGGGCAGTTTTTTCCGACGTCGACACAATTGGGGTCATCGGCGTTGAGCAGAACCATTCCATTCTCCGGCACGATGTTCAGCAGGCGGCGGAAGCTCGTCTTGATTTCGTCAAGATCCCGGAAAATATCCGCGTGGTCGAACTCGATGTTATTTACGATGACCAGCTCCGGTAGGTAGTGGATGAACTTCGAGCGCTTATCGAAAAAGGCGGTGTCGTACTCGTCCCCTTCAATGATGAAATACTTCGAGTCACGCAAACAAGCGCCATGACCGAGGTTTTCGGGGATCCCTCCGATGAGGTAACCCGGTTCGCGGCCCGCGTGTTCAAATATCCACGCGAGTATGGACGTCGTTGTTGTTTTCCCGTGGGTTCCTGTCACGACGAGATTGTGCCGCCCCCGCAGGAAATACGTCTTCAGCACCTCCGGGAGCGAGAGGTAAAATAGCTTGCGATTGAGCATCGCCTCGACCACGGGACGCCCCCGGGACATGGCATTGCCAACGACCACCACATCCGTGTCAGCGGGAATGCCGTCTGCTTCATACCCGGAGATGATTTCGACTCCCGAGGATTCCAAAAACGTGGACATCGGGGGATAAACCTCGTCGTCCTGCCCAGTGACATGGAATCCCTGCGCCCTCATCGCGGCGGCAACCGCGCCCATGGCGGTGCCGCAGATCCCCAGAAAATGGACGTGCTGCGCGCTCGGCTTCACAACTTCAGCACCGGAATTAATAGACGTCCTTGCGATAGCGCTTCGCTTTTTTTAGTGCGTCGATATAGGCCGATGCTTCTTCCGTGGATTTCCCTCCCGCCATTTCCACGACTTGGTGCAGCGCGATATCGACGTCTTTCGCCATGCGTGCTGCATCGCCGCAGATGTAGAAGACAGCGCCGCTTTCGAGCCAGTGATATAGTTCCTCCGCAGCCTCAATGATGCGGTGTTGGACATAGATCTTGTAATCCTGATCTCTGGAAAATGCGGTGTCGAAGCGGGTCAGTGTGCCGTCGGCGAGATAACCCTCGAATTCGTCCTGATAAAGGAAGTCTGATGCCGAGCGTTGTTCGCCGAAGAAAAGCCAGTTTTTCCCGGTCGCTTTGCTTGCCTTACGTTCCTGAAGCATGGCGCGAAACGGAGCGATACCGGTGCCGGGCCCGACCATGATCACGTCCGTGGCGGGATCTTCTGGAAGGCGAAAATGTTTGGCTCCATGCACGAAAACAGGCACTTTGCCGTTCCCTTCCGCGCGCTCGGCGAGGAACACCGAGCAGACGCCGGATTTTTGCCGGCCAAACGACTCATAGCGGACGCTAGCCACCGTGAGGTGGACTTCCTCGCCGACCACTTTCTGAGATGAGGCGATAGAATAGAGCCGCGGTTGCAGCTTGCGGAGCACCTTTCCGAACTCCTCCGGCGTGAATGTCAGAGTGAACTCGTTGAGCACATCGAGCACGTCGCGGCCCCAGAGCCATTTTTCCAATTCGCTCTTGGTGCTCGGATCAAGCAGTTCGGTCATGAATGCGGCAGAAGAGTCCTGCGCTGCGACCGCTTGTAAGAGCTGTTTCGATGGCTCTGTGAGTATGTAATCTTTTAGCAACGCGGCGTGCAGTGCCACCTGCTCGCCAGCAGGGTTAGTCACAAGCGCGTCTGCAGCCAAGCCTGTCCGGGCAAGAATGGCGTCCACAAGTTTTGGATCATTTTCCGGGAATATTCCCAGTGAGTCGCCGACTTCGTAGGCAAGGTCAGAACCTTTCAAACTGATTTCAAAATGCCGCGTATCTTTTTCCGAAAGATCGCCAGTCAATTTTTTATTAATTCCAACGGTAGCTGGGAATGGATTCTTTCGTGAGTAAACTGAAGCGTTATCCGATGACATAAGGATGCCAATAAAAGCGACCTTACCCTGCGCTGCAAGAACGGGATACAAAATGTCTGAATTATTTTTTCCCGGTGAGTAATCGACGCACGAGCGATTCGGTTGAAACGAGACCCGACGGCATCCCGTCAGCGTCCGCTACAAGCCCCAGCGAAAATCGTGCAGCTCGCAATTTTTTCAGGACTTCCATGGCCGATGCGCTTTCAGGAAACGAGAGCACTCTCCGGGAGTAGGATTGAGCCCGTCCGGCGACCACTCCATCGCGCAGGAGATCAAAAACCCGGATCACGCCATCGCATCGGCCATCGGAATTCACCACAGGAAAACGGTCCGCTCCGGTTTGACGGGCTAAGTCCAGCAACTCAGGCACGGATGTCTCTGGACGGACGGTGGTGACTTCACTGAAGGGTGTGCTCACGTCCGTTACGGTGAGGGCACGGAATTCCATCACGCGGTGGATGAGGTCACGGCCGTTCGGGGAGATTTGCCCCCGCGCCGCACTCTCAGAAGTGATCCGGCGGAGATCCTCGGGCTTAACAAGCCGCTTGTCCCGGTTTTCCCGGTAGCGCTTGAGAAATGGTTTTACGATGCCTGCACCCAGTCGCACCGCGGGTGAACACAGAAGATGCGCAAAGGTCAGGATGCGCGCAAAGACCACCAGCGTGCGATAAGGGAAGCGACGGAAAATCACCCGGGGCAGAAATTCTAATAGGACGACGAATACCGGTAACGCCACGGCCAAGGTGACCAACGACCCGACCGGCCCGAGCATCGCGGTGAAATAGTAATAGAGGAGGGCGATCCCGAGAATGTTCACCGCATTATTGACCAGGACCACCGTGATCATGAGTCGCTCGATTCCCATCAACAAGCGATCGAGCTGGACGGCAGCCAATTCTCCCTTCCGGGCATAATGCCGCAGGCGGACCCGGTTGACCGAAAGCACCCCGGCTTCGATTCCTGAAAAGGTGAATGAAATCACCATGCACGCAAGCAGACCCAGCCAGATCATCAGATCTCCCATTCCTGTGGGTTTGCGTTCCCGGATTCCGGCACCAAAGAATTGCCGTCATCCGGTGACGCTGGCTCAATGAGGACTTCCTTGATTCGCTTGCGAGTCGCCCGGCGCACATGGATCCGCCACTCGCCGATTTGAAGGGATACTCCCGGGCGGGGGAGGTAGCCCAGGCTATCAATTACCAACCCACCGATGGATTCAATATCTTCGCACTCAAATGAAGTTCCCAACACCTCTCCAATGTCGTCGAGTCGTGCGCTCCCGGCAGCCAGCAGTCGGGATGCACCCAGCTTCTCGATGTATAATTCACTCTTCGGGTCGGGGCCCTCTTCTCCGAGCAACTCCTCAATGATGTCGGAGAGTGTCACCAAGCCCTCCACGCCGCCGAATTCGTCGAGCAGGATTGCGAGATGCTGGCGATGATTTAAAAACGCACGCAGGAGCTCCAATGCAGGCATTGACTCTGGAACAAATGAAGGTGCTTGCAGCAGCGTGGTGTAGTGGTCGGCCGGATTCAGCAGAAATGTCCGGGCATCGAGAATACCCTCGATGTCATCGATCCGTTGTCCACGGATGGGAACCCGCCGCAGGCGTTTCGTTCTCAGGACAGCACTTGCTTCGTCGTTGGTGAGATCATCATTGAGGAAAAAGGCATCCACGCGCGGGGTCATGCAGTGTTTTGCGGATTTATCTTCCAAGCGCAGTATTTCGCGGATGATTTTGCTTTCTGTTTCGCTGAGCGTGCCTTCATCGCGGCTGATTTCCACAAGTGTTTCCAACTCCTCGTCTGTGAGGTTCGGAATGGTGGTGATGCCGCGCGAGAATAAAATCCTCACGACACGTTCACACGCAGACTCAAACCATTCGCACGCGGGATTCAAGCCGCGCACCAGTCCAGACGCCATGTGCGCCCCTGCCAGCGAAACACGCACGGGTGCTGTGAGGGCGATCACTTTCGGAAGCAGGTCGCACAAGATAATTACCAAGCCGAAAACACCAATCGCCACGACCCAGCCCGGCGCGTTATCTCCGAGACCGAAAACAGCCTGCAGGTGGAGCAAAATAACAATCAACGGAAGCGTGGAAAGCGCTTCCGCAAGCATGAGTGCATTTCCTGCAGCCTCCGGACGGTCAAACAAGGCGTCTACCTCCGACGCTCGCGTCGGGCTCTTAGACCGGAGACGGCGCCTGTGGTGGTCGGACATGGAAAAAATAGCGGTTTCGACCGCAGCAAACGAAGCAGATGCCAACCCCAAAATGATCGCTGCCACGCTCAGTGCCGCATCGATCACAGTCATCGGTCGGTCACCGGCCGCACTTCGTAAGTTAGCCTGCGGTTCTGTAGCCAGGCCACGCCGAGCATGTCCAGCGTAGCTCTGATTGCCCGGTTGCCCAGGCCGTATTTACTGACGCCAAATCGGCGTGCACGATGGTTCACGGGAATTTCAATAATATTGAATCCAGCGCTCTTGATCAGAGCCGGAATAAACCGGTGCATCCCGCGAAACGGGACAAGCGCATCGACACATTCGCGTCGCATCGCTTTTAGGGTGCATCCCGTGTCGCGAATGCCATCACCCGCCACGCGGCTGCGGACGAAATTCGCCACCCGACTCGTGATTTTTTTCAACGGCGAGTCAGCCCGCTTTGCGCGGTAGCCACAGACGAGATCAGCACCATTGTCCAATTTTTCCAATAACCGCGGGATATCCGCAGGGTCGTTTTGCAAATCCCCGTCGAGAAGCACGATCGTGCCTCCTCTGGCCGCACGCATCCCCGCTAACATCGCTGCACTCTGGCCTTCGTTTTTTCTAAAACGGATCAGCACGACATGCGGTGCCGCGCGCACGACCGACGCCGTGCCGTCTGTCGAGGCATCATCGACAAAAACAATCTCAAAGTCTCGCCCGAGCATGGCAGTTTCAATCTCCGACTGGAGGAGCGGGACATTTTCCTCTTCGTTAAAGAGCGGAATTACAATGGAAATCGAGGGCGAGGGAGGCATCAAAGCGGCATGGTTTGATAGTTCCGACAGAAATAAATGTAAAGCATTCCGCCTTCAGCGAGATCAATTGTCACGGCAGGTTGAATCTCTTCGAACGCAGCCGTGATCGATTGTGGCAGCACGGTCATTGGCTCGCGTGTGACGTAAAATGCGGACCTCCCGACATTGGGGTTGGCAGCGCGCAGTTCTTCAAAAAGCTCATCTGGTGCCGTCTTTGTTTCGATAAAGTCGTCATAGGATGGCCAAAGTCCAAACTGATTTGCCAGGTTTTGAGATTCTAATAAGAATACCTCGGCCTCCTCTGCAATATCGGATTGGGCGAGGTGATAATTCAACGATGCGGTGAGTCGTGGCGACTGAGCGATAAGGAATAAAGGAGCGGTCTGATACGGGGCGCCGGATTCGATTAATGCCTCAAGCGATCGTCGCACCGAAGACCAAGGCAGATCGGGAAGCCGCAGGGTTGCCTGAAGGTAAAACTGGATGCTGATCAGCAGCGCCAACGCGCCACCCAGCCCATTCCTCCACCACGGCGCAAGGGTGGCACTGATTCCGGCGACGAGGAACACAAAGGAAAGAAGAATTAGAAAAGTGCTGGCTTGCCCGGTAAGTGCTCCAAATAGCCACGCGAGTAACAGGGGGACTAGGATCACTCCCAGGCGACGAAGCCTGCGCTCTTTCCTCCAACTGAGGATTAACAGCGCCATCCCCACAGCCACTGCAAGCAGCGCCGGACCTGAGATCACTCGGATTGCCTGATTGAGTGACCCCATGCTCGCCGCAACGCTCATCTGCGTGAATGTTTGCCATGTGCCCAACGCGCCCACCGGCCACTGGTTCACCTGATTCCAAATGAAAAAGGGAAGCATTCCGATCCCCACCAAGCTTAAAAAACAAACCGCGTGAAGCCAAAGCAAGGGAGATGGCTTTTCCTTGTGCAGGGGAATGAAAAATCCCAGTGCCGCCAGCGCTGCCACTAATGGCCACAAGGAAAATTGCACAGCCACCGCAAATGCCAACCCGCCCATGATCCAAACCACCGCCGAGGTCGGCGCGGATGCAATCACCGCCAATCCGATCAGCGATGCAGCCATTGCCGGAGCTTGTGCACCAGCTTCCACTGCACTTATTTGAAAGCCCGGCGTCGCGTTCAACAATGCGGCAGCCCACCACCCCGCTGCAGGTCCCGCGAGCCGCCGGCCAAGCGCCCACGCAGCCACAGTAGCCACGCCAGCGGCAATCGGGAAAAATAGCCGCATTCCGTAAGCACCGTCTCCGGCAAGAGCGGTTCCCCAACGGATTAACCAGGGGACACCCCAGGGCGAGTCGAAAAATGCGAGGTCCATGCGGCGCGAGCACAGCCATGAGAGCGCCTCGTCCGGGGTCACAGTCCACTGCGACGCCAGCCACAGCCGGGCCAACGTGAGCAGCATCACTACCGCCAACAACAGGAACCTCTCTCGCTTCATACAAATAGCGACGGATGCTGCGCGTGGACTCGCGGCAGGATCCGTCCACCCCAGCGACGCCACAGCGCCTCCGCAATGGCGACGGCTAGAAAAGATAAGCCTGCCGCCAAGACTGCCCCCACCACAACGTCGGAGGGATAGTGTGAGCCGACGTAAACACGGGAGTACGCCACAAGCACGGCGACAATGAAGTAGAGCCACCCCCATCGTCGGAAAAAGAGTGCCAGCACGGTTGCCAGAGCGAAATTATTAGCAGCGTGGCCCGACGGAAAGGATCTCCCGCGCACCGGGCGAATCGAGGGCTCGGAGTATTTTTCTTTTACCGGCTTCGAAAGCGCCAGCAGACGCGGCGTCGCCTTGGCGAGGTCGATGATGCGGACTCCGTCGAGAACCTGATTAGGCCTCGGACGCTCTACGGACTTTTTTACGACCTGCAATACCAGCCCATCCGTGAGACCGATGGCCAGAGCAATACAAACCAGCGCCGCGCGTCCCCGGAATCCCCCAAAAATCAAAAGACACAACGCCCCGATCACCGCCACTGGCCACCAGGCGTCCCAGCTCGATAGCGTCGCCATCGGCTTGTCGAGCCACGGGAAAATCCAGTCGCGGTTGATTGTGAAGAAGAGACTTTGATCCATTCAGGAAGCTGATTTAGGGTGGAAGCATCTGATGATTCGACCCAGCACTCAAGCCAAAGTCCTCCTCGTTCTGTGCTCCGCTTTTTTACAGCCGCTCACGGGATCCGCGCAGCCTGAGCCATCTGCCGGGGAAATCCTGCAGACGGCCCGAATCACGCAGATGTCGCAAGAGGCAAAATTAAATGGGTATCTCAGGCTGAACAAGGAACGCATCCCATTTACGCTGGAGCTTGCCGGCGGCGTGATCCGCTATCGATTTGAGGATCCCGCGCAGGAGATCCAACTCCGACTCGACGAAACCGAGCCTGTGCTTCGTGAAAGCACGCCTCCCGGATCCCCGTTGAAGGAAGTCAATGAATCGGATCGCCTGCGGGGAACCGCGATCACCTATGAAGATCTCGCTCTGCAATTTCTCTATTGGCCCCGACCGAAACTCATCGGCGACGACAATATCCGGACCCGCAGCACGTGGGTGATTGAGGTCCAGGCACCTCGAACCAAATCGCAATATGGCGTCGCCCGCCTCTGGATCGATAAAGCCAGCGGTGCACTCATGCGAATCGAGGGGTTCGATAAAAATGGGCAAATCGCGAAACGATTTGAGGTGATTTCCGGTCAAAAGATTGGCGAACAATGGATGCTCAAGACGATGCGGGTGGAAGAATTCGAGCTCGGCACCAGCCGCGTGGCAAGTCGGACGTATTTGGAAATTCGCGAGTAGTATTGCCGCTGCGCCGGGCGTCCAGCCGACCAATGATTAAGGTTCCGGAAGGTGTTGCTGAAAAAACGCAGCGGTCGCGGTGATCGATTTCTGCATCGCGGCTTTGGTGAATCCATGAGATTCTTCATCGAAAATCAACGCATGAAACTCCCCGCCGTCGCGCTCGACGTAATCACGGATGAGTCGCGTATTTTTTTCAAAAAACACGCGATTGTCCTTCCGCCCATGAATCACTAACACGGATGGCAAAGGCTCAACGAGCGTAAAAAAACGATCCCACATCCCGCCTGATTGCTCGACGACTGCTCCGACCTGGGGGTTTGTGGATCCCACCGCAACCGCTAGAAATCCGCCCAGCGAATAACCGTAAATCCCTACAGAACGCTTGTTTTGCTTCGGAGCGGCGATCCAATCCACGGCGTCGCTCACGGTCTGCATCCATGTGGAAAATCCACGGATCATTATGCCGTCATTGAGCGCGACCAGCGAGTGGGTGCGGTTGAAGTAATTTACGACATAAGACTTTACACCTGCGGCCGCCAATCCCCGGGCAACTCGCTTCATCTGCGGACCGTCGAAGAGCATGCCGCCCGCCCCGGGTAAGACGATCACCTCCCGATGGGGCCCGTGTGCCGTCGGCGAAAAAACGTCCACGCGGATTTTTTTGCCATGGCTTTGAAACGAAGCCCGCGAGTGCTTCACGCCCTCGGTCGCAAAACCATTGCTTCCCATCCATGCAGCAATCATTCCAATTACCAAACGACGCAAGGTCGGATGCATCACCGCCGCCGCCACCGAGAACCTTGGGCCACGGTATACTGGAACTTGCGGCTGTGTTCCCGTATGAGGAACGGGATGTCTTTTGTCAGCTCCAGGCTAAAGTGGTCTTCCAGCTCCACACGCAGGGCATCAAAACTCGGGCCGCTTTCGGGCGTCGCGCCCAGCCAGGCGCTCACCGGCGTGTATTCTTCCATCCATGTGAACGGCGTCGTCAGAATCAATTGCCCCCCAGTGCTAACCAGATCTGGTAGGCGCGAAAGGAACGCGCGAGGGTCGGGTAAGCGACAAATCAGATTTGCCGCAAAAACGATGTCAAAGGTGCCAATATCCGGTCGCAGATCGCACGCATCGCCGACTTCGAATGCAACACGGTCCACTCGCGCATCGTCGGGTAGTCGTGCTTGGAATGTCTCCACACGATGGCCCTCGACCCGCTTAATGCCAGATTGATTTCCTGAGCGCTGCATCCCACGTGCCGCATGGATAAAGGCCTCAGAAAAATCAATGCCAAGCACACTCGTGCAGGATTTCGACAACTCGAAAGACGTAGCCCCCACTGCACACCCGATATCCAATGCTCGAGCGTCAGGTGCAGTCGGTGCGATAAGCTCTGCCACGATGCGGGTGGCAAATCCCACCGCATCCCGCGGCCCCGGCAATTCCCCGAACACCTCGTCGGCATCTCCATAATGAAACAGGAGATACTCGGCGACCGAGCCCGGTGATTCGTAAACGGCGTGGCCTTTCAACGCGTTGACTGCGGACATCAGGCAAGCAGCGACTGCATGTAATCGGACGGCTCGAAATGTTCGATGAGCACTTCGACGCCGCCGTTGCGATGCATGCGCGCTTGGGTGACCTTGATCTCCGGCGTTTTATGCGGCGCAAAAAGGATGTCGTCGTGGGTCGCATTTTTGTGATTGGAAAACTTATCCGGTGTCAGCGCTCCGCCGAGATGATCACTGCGACCGGTCGCCACATGCAACGTGCCACGGATCTTTTCATCCTGAATATCCCGACCGGAAACCGGCAGGAGTTGCGTGCCAAATCCCAGCTCACCCAGCTCGCCCGTCACGGGATCGCTGACAAGTTTTTGATTGTGAGCAGTCACCGTATCTGGATTCCCGCGCAGGAACTCCGCCCTTTGAATGCGTCCGCCACCCACCTTCATGAGGCCGATAGTCCCGTCTTCATATTTCATCGGGAATTCGCCTTCCGCACCCGTCGGCACGTAGTAAATCTCGCCCGCAGGCAAGTTGGCAACGTCCGGCTCATCGCCACGGCACAACCCATGGCTCTTCTGTGCCTCTTGGCCGCCGAGATCGAGATGCAGCGTGTGTGTGTTTTCCTCAAAAAGGAAATCGATTTCCACCCAATCAGCGCCCGTCATTCCCAAACGGAGCTTCTCTGCGTCGCGGCTGACGTCGTCGTAATCGACAGAAAGACCCGATGACAAAATGATCTGATTCACGCCATGCAGCGTCGCCCCGCGAAATCCGTATTGCTTTGCAAATGCCGTCAGCGGTGCTGTGGCTGAGTAGGTCGAGATACAAAGGATGATGTCGTAGTTTGGATAGATATCGTTTTCCAAACTTAGTTCGGTGCCGTCCAGTGCGACCGCGAGGTCAGGCAGGTCAAGATTGCTGCCACCAGTGATCTCATAAGCGAAAATCTCGCCCCCCTTCATTTCAAGCTCCTCTAGGCCGCCATCCTTCAGGCCAAGGTAAAAATGCTGATGAGCATTGCGCTGGATCGAAAGGTCCGGGTTTTGCAAAAATTTGAACCCCTCGATGTCGTGAGGATTTTCGAGATCGATCAGGATGGCAATCCGCTGCCCTGCCTTGGGTTCGAAGGTGCTTTTTATCAATCGCGTGAGGCTGAACGGCGGAAACGTGCGTGCAGTTACTTGTTCGGAGATAGTCATAATTATTTTTTGGTTTCGGGGATGTGTTACGCCCGCCCGCTTGCAGGCGATGCAGCAAAGGTGGCATTTCCCTGCCGCTAATTCAAGTCCAAGCCGAAAAGGCGGACACCAAGCGCATTCGTTTTGGCTCAATGAAGAACATCCCATTTCGGTGACGGTTTTCTTGGGGCTTCATGCCGCAGCGCGGGTGGGTTGGCGCAGAAGTTTGCGCAGTTTGGTTTCGATCGAGCGCTTGAGCTGGAACGTATTGATACTCGCATAGACGCTTTCGAGCGCTGCAAGTCCAGCGGGATCAAGTCCTGAACCGGCTTTGAGCCGTTCAAACGGGGTCGTGGGTTGGTTATAAATTTGACGCTTTTTGCTACCTTCACTCTCAGTTCACAGGTGCTTCATTGTCGGCCAGAAAAAGTTACGAAACTGGCTCCACTCCTTGGCGTAGAGCTCGTTCAAAGCTTCAGCTTGCCAGGGTTCCCCCAATCGCCCGTAGTCCACCAACTGGCGCAACATGGGTCCAGTTCTTTTGTTTGACGCGGGCGTTGTCGTTTTTACGAGACGGACGCGAGCGCGTGAATGCCACCGGTCTTGGACGCACCCGGAAATACTCCAGCAGGTGGAAGTTGAGGAACGCCCCCTCTATTAAAGCTCCGCAGTGCGCCACCGTATCCGCCTCCAGCCATCCAGGCCCGGCTGCGTCCC